>CESF01138832.1_pt1 | contig 104723 bp, 86 predicted proteins | sample 356331 | NCBI WGS metagenome assembly CESF01 (sample SAMEA2621779, study PRJEB7988) | marine metagenome | biome: marine biome (ENVO:00000447); feature: surface water layer (ENVO:00002042); material: "saline water (ENVO:00002010), including plankton (ENVO:xxxxxxxx)" | depth 5 m
CCGCTGATTTAAAGCCTTACTTTACCCAGCGTGTTGCAACCTTACTTGAAAAGCGCGGTATTTCTCCGGGTATTTGGGAAGACGGCATCATGTATGACCGCGAAAATTCGTTTAAACGTGATGAGTTCCCTAATAAAACTTTTACCGTTAATACCTGGGATAATATTTGGGAGTGGGGTGTTGCAGATAGAGCATACCGCCTAGCCAATGCAGGTTACCAAGTGGTGCTATCACATGGTACGCACTTGTATTTTGACCACCCATATGAAGCAAGCCCAGAAGAACGAGGTTATTACTGGGCAACCCGTTACACAGATACTAAAAAAGCGTTTAATTATATGCCAGATGACGTGTATGCAAATGCTGATTACACGCGCACCCGTGAGCCAATCGTTAATTTAGAAGCTTTGGTTGGTCGTCCATTACCTAAACTTGAAAAGCCTGAGAACATTTTAGGTATGCAAGGTCAGGTATGGTCAGAAACGATTCGCACTGAAGATCAAGTATTAGCAATGATCTTCCCGCGTATTCTGTCAGTAGCAGAGCGCGCATGGCATAAAGCCGATTGGGAAGGTGAAAGTGTAGATACTAAAAAACAAGCAAAAGATTGGGCTGAATTCTCAAGTGCAGTAGGCTTAAAAGAGCTTGATAAATTAGCTAAAGACGGCATCAACCTGCATTTACCAGTACCGGGTGGTGTGATTGAAAATGGTAAGTTATATGCCAACAGTGCATTTGGTTATTTGAGCATTGAATACAGCTTAGATAACGGCCAAAGCTGGCAAACTTACGCTGAACCAGTCAAAGTTGATAGCAATGCAAAAGTTACGTTACGCACTCGCTTAAACGCACAGCAAGCCAGCCGCGTGACCGTTGTGGGTGAGTAATGCCTTCGTTTTGCGATAAATAAACATGACGCCTGCAGTAAACCGCAGGCGTCATTTTTTGTTTTAAACCACTTATATTCACAAAGAGGATAAGAGACGCTACGCTTAAGAGAAAGTAATGTTTTGGTTTCCTCATTCTTTTCTCATTCATTACTCTTTGTGCAAAAAATTATTGAACCACAGAGTAAACGGAGGCGCTGTGCGCTTCACAGAGAAACCAAGTGATCATAAAAAGCATTATTACTACTTCCTCATTTTTCTTCTCATTCACTTCTCTTTGTGAATAAATCTTCGCGCGAAATAAATTTCACGCCTACGGTATTGACTATCACTTCAGTTACGTATCCGCACATTCGGCTCAAAACTGACAGCTGAAAGCTGACCGCTCCTAGAAACCACTTAAAAGAAATATGTCAGCGCTGTCATTTTTGTTGCAGTAGTGTTATAAATATTTAATATACCTTTTATATAATCATCTAAATGAGCAGCGCTATAGAATTGAACTGTGCTGTTACGGGAAATGTTATGTCTGAAATGAATAAACAAAGCAGTGTTGTGCCTATGGCAATTGTTGCCACGCTGTTTTTTATATTGGGTTTTGCTACGTGGTTAAATGGCTCATTGATGCCGTTTCTACAGCAAGTTTTACAGCTGTCACCTTTTCAGGCATCGCTGATTATTTTCTCATTTTATATTGCAGTGACCTTTACTGCCCTACCTTCAGCAATGATCATCAGAAAGGTCGGCTATAAAAATGGTATGGCACTGGGTATGGCAACTATGATGGTGGCAGGCTTGCTATTTATTCCTGCTGCAAAAACGCAGGTGTTTGCGCTATTTTTATTTGCGCAACTTGTTATGGGAGCTGGGCAGACATTGCTACAAACAGCAGTTAACCCGTATGTTGTAAGAATCGGCCCAGAAGAGTCAGCTGCAGCCAGAGTAAGTATTATGGGTATATTAAATAAAGGTGCTGGTGTTGTTGCGCCGATTGTATTTACCGCATTAATACTGAGTGATTTTAAAGGTTTTGTCGGTAAAGAACTTAGCCAAACTGATATTGATGCCATGGCTAATGGCTTAATATACCCCTATTTAGGAATGGCACTTTTTATTGGTATACTTGGTTTTGCAGTAACGAAAATGCCACTGCCAGAACTTATTGATGATGCTGATGAACAAAAACCAGGGCAAGTAAAAGAAGCACTAGCGCATCCAAGCCTTGCTTTAGGTATTGTAGCATTATTCGTATATGTTGCTGTTGAAGTGATAGCAGGTGACACAATAGGCAGTTTTGCGTTGTCGTTAGGTGTTGAAAAATATAGCGTGATGACCTCGTACACCATGGGTTGTATGGTGTTAGGTTACTTTTTAGGGATTTTACTTATCCCACGAGTACTGTCGCAGCAAACAGCGCTGACTATCTCAGCAATATTGGGTTGTGTGTTAACGTTAGCGATAGTCACAGGTAGTAATGAATCTGTATTTATATCAACATTATTTGGCCTAAAATCGGTACTGCCTGATACCCTATTGCTCATTGCTGTGCTAGGCTTTGCTAATGCGATTGTTTGGCCAGCCGTTTGGCCGTTAGCACTATCTGGTTTAGGCAAACTTACAAGCGTAGGTTCTGGTCTGCTTGTTATGGGTATAGCCGGTGGCGCATTTGGCCCATTATTTTGGGGCCTTGCAAGTGGTGGTGTAAAAAGCGCTGAAGCGCAACAAATGGCTTACATTGTTATGTTGCCTTGTTATTTATTCATACTTTTCTATGCTGTGAAAGGCCACAAGATGAAAAGTTGGAAGTAATTATGAGCTTGAGGCTAGATGTAAAACCTAATGGCCTTGAGCTTTGAAAAGCATTTCTAGTAAATAGAAATAATCCCGTGTGTAATGCCACCGAAAGGTGGCATTTTTTTGTTTGGGATTTGAGAGATTAGGTTGTAGGCTTTCGCGCGAAATAAACTTCACACCTACAATATCTCGCATCTCGTGGGAAGGGCTTTAGCCGTGAATAGGTCAAATCTGTTCGGCGTGAAAACGCCTCCTACCATGTAGGCCTCACGCTTGCTTGGCGCGTCTTCCATTCAATACCCAGGCGGCAAAACAATACGGTTCCAACAAACAAAACAATCTAGCTTACAGCCAACCGCTTAAAGCTATTACCCACATACAATACAGTTCGGCTCAAAACTGACAGCTGACGGCTTTTTGAATTGAAAGCAGGTGTTAAAGATAGATCTTGGAACTTAAAATAGAAAAATATATGGATTTACTAAGGGAGAGAAGTGGGGCGACTGATGGGGCTTGAACCCACGACAACCGGAATCACAATCCGGGGCTCTACCAACTGAGCTACAGCCGCCACTGAGATACACCTCGTTTGGTGTGGCGCGCATATTACATAATTAAGTTTAGCTTGTGAACCCCTAAAATGAAAAAAGTCGAAAAAACTTACTTGTCTCAGAAAATTCAGAAATAACCCTTTGGTCAGCTGGCGTTCAGTTTCGCAGATTAGACTTGCGTTTTTTGTAATTGAGCAAATACTCATTTCTTAGTTTTGCGTGTAATTTAATGATTTTTTAACCAAAGATCATATATAATTTGCACAGCGTCATGCTACAAATGAACTTCAGGAGAGAACATGGATACAATAATGAACTGGATCAACGAGAATTCAGGTTTAATCATACATTACGCCGTTCAGGCGGTTCTAGCGCTAATCATTTTCTTCATCGGTGGTCGCATCGCTAAATTCTGCGAAGGCTTAACCGAAAAAGCATTTGATAAAAAGAAAGTCGATAAAGCTGTAGGTTCATTTGTTGCTAGCATTGTCTATGCAATTGTATTTGCTGCAACAATCTTAATGGCATTATCTCAACTTGGTATTGAGACAACATCGTTCATTGCTATTTTAGGTGCGGCAGGTCTAGCTGTAGGCTTAGCACTTCAAGGTTCACTTTCTAACTTTGCATCAGGCGTTTTAATCATCTTACTTCGTCCTTTCAAATCAGGTGACTATGTAGAAGCAGGTGGTAAAGCGGGTACAGTTAAGAAAATCGAGATTTTCTCTACAGAATTACGTACACCTGATAACAAAGTAATTATCATGCCTAACTCATCAATTATGGGCAGCCCAATTACTAACTTCTCTCGTGAATCAACTCGTCGTATCGATTTAGTTATCGGTGTTGGCTACGATGCAGATCTTAAAGAAGCGAAAGCAGTACTTAAATCAGTTTTAGATAAGGAAGAGCGCTTATTAAAAGACCCAGCATACACAGTAGCTGTATCTGAGCTTGCAGATTCAAGCGTAAACTTTGTCGTTCGCCCTTGGGTTAACTCAGCTGACTACTGGCCAACGTATTTCGACTTAATGGAAAACATTAAGATCGCATTAGATGATGCCAACATCACAATCCCATTCCCGCAAATGGATGTTCATTTGCACAAAGAAGACTAATAAGTCTAACGTACAAGTAGTAAAGGTTATTTTTTAATGAAATTAAAAGCTTTATCAGTTCTCGTTGCAGCAAGCGCTGCAACTAGCGCATTCGCAGCAGATGAAACCAAAACTTGGGATGTAACCAGTGAATTAGGTGCTATCGTAACAAGCGGTAACACTGAAACAACCACACTTAAAGGTGGTATCAAGGTTCTCCATAACCTAGAAAACTGGAATAACGAGTACAAGTTAGACGGTCTTTATAAAGAAGATGAGATCGAAAACGACCAAGGCGTTAAAGAAACACAGCGCACTAACGAAAAGTACTCAATCTCTGCACAAGGTAACTACAAGTTAAACGAAAAGCATTCACACCTATTCATTTACGGTTCGCACGTATCTGATTACTTTGGTGCATACCGCAACGAATCTGTTATCTCAGCGGGTTACGGTTTACGCTTAATCGACCGCTCTGATATGTGGTTAAACGCTGAAATTGGTCCGGGTTATAAATACTTCCAATACCCTGATAACAGCACAGAAGTTGATGACAACGGTGAATCACTTGCTGGTGAGCGTGAAGGCGAAGTAATCGCTTTAGGTAAAGTTGACTATAACTGGCAAATTTCAGACAGTGCACGTTTTACTCAGTTAGTATCAGTTGAATATGGTGATACCAACACTAAAACACGTTCAGAGTCTGCAATCCTTGCTAAGATCAACGGCTCACTACAAATGAAAGTAGCATACAACATTACTCACAACTCAGATGTTGCGGATGATAAAGAAAACACAGATACAGAAACGTCACTAACGCTAGTGTATAGTTTCTAATGTTTTTCAGTTGAGAATGAATGGGTAAACTTGTTTACCCATTTTTTTTGTTTATAAAATGATGTAGTATGCCGCGGTTATCTTTATTTTCTTAGAAGGGAAACTTTGTGAAGTTTTTTAAGTTGTTGATGGCAATATTTTTGCTCAAATCTTTTTTATTTTCAGCTGCTCATGCGCAATCTGTATCCCCAACAAAGCAACAAATTGAACAATTTAAAAAGCTACCCAAAGCGCAACAGCAAGCTCTTGCTAAGAAGTATGGCTTAAATATGAGTCTGTTGAATAATAGCAATGATAGCTCTTCTGATATGGCAAGTGATGAGCCATCTGTTTTGTCTAGAGATCCGTTTGCATCTGAGGAAGAACAAGAGCAAATGACTTTAGATGAAACTCGCTTCAAACCAAAAGAAGAGATCATAAAACCATTTGGTTATGAGCTTTTTTCTGGGCAACCTACATCATTTGCTCCAACAGAGAATGCGCTTGTTCCTGATACCTATTTAGTGGGGGCTGGCGACACTATCAGTATAAACTTATTTGGAAAAGAAACCTTATCAGAAGAAGTAACAATTGACCGTGAGGGGCGATTGAGTATTCCAAATCTCAAACCTGTTACTGTAGCTGGTATGGAGTATCGTGATGTTGTTAACTTAATTAAAGCTAAAGTAAAAAATGAAATGATCGGTACAGATGTTTTTGTGTCGATGGGTAAAACTCGCTCAATTCGAATTATGGTTTTGGGGGAGGCTTATAAGCCTGGTGCATATACAGTACCTTCATTATCATCAATTACGCACGCACTCTTTGTCAGCGGTGGTATTTCTGAAATAGGCTCTTTAAGAAATATTCAATTAAAACGTGCTGGTAAAACGAAACAAACACTTGACCTTTATGAGCTATTAATTAAAGGCGATAGCACTGATGATGTAATGCTCAACCCTGGTGATGTTGTCTTTATTCCAGCTGTTGGCGACCAAGTAACAATTAAAGGTGATGTTCGACGCCCTGCAATTTATGAGTTAAAAGGCGGTGAATCGAATAGTGAACTATTAAAAATGGCCGGAGGCTTGAACGCATCTGCTTACCCTCAAAATACAGTAGTTGAAAGATATACAGGTAATAGCGATAAAACAGTACTACAACTAAACTTTACTAAAGGTAATCAGTATACCCCTCAAAATGGTGATGTAATTAATGTTCCATCATCTAGTGAGCAACTAGACAAAGTTGTTACTTTAATTGGTGCAGTAACTTATCCTGGTAACTTAGCTTGGCATGAGGGTCAAAAAATAAGTGATCTGTTTCGTTCAATCAAAACAGATGTTTTGCCAATAGCTGATTATGACTACTCATTATTAGTACGTGAGATAAATGCAAAAGGCGATATTGAACTTTATCAATTCTCATTGTTAAAGGCATTGAATGGTGACTTAGAGCATGATTTAGCGCTACAATCTAAAGATAAAGTGTTGGTTTTTAGTCGCTATTTATCAAGAGAAAATGAGCAGCTAGCGATGTCAAACGCAGCGCTAACTCAAGAGCAAATAGAACGAAAAGAACAACTTAAGTTGTGGAGTGCATTTGAGCAAAGAAAGTTTTATGACTTTATTGGGTTAGAATCATTATCGAAAAAGAACGTAAAAGATGCTGAAGAGGAGCAAAATCAAACTGCTTCAAACTTTAGTGAGCTGAGTTTTGGCGAAGAAGAAGAGCTGCCTGAAAGCGATTTAGCTTTTTTTAGTAGAACAAAGTTGCTTCAGCCAATAATTGCAAGGTTAAAAGAACAAAGTTTGCTTGGCGATAAAGTCGATACTTTTACGATTCGTGGAGAAGTTTCTTTTCCAGGTTTGTACCCACTAGCTAAGAATACTAATGTTCGTAACGCAATCATTGCTGCAGGTGGGCTTAAGGAGTCAGCTTATTTAGAAAGCTCAGAAATAACAAGGTTGGTTTATGGGCAGGATCACGATGTTGAGCATATTAATATAGAGCTATTATCAGAGCTAACTAAAGCAGATAGAGAAGGATTCCAGTTAATTAGTAAAGATAGTATTAATATTTTTCCAAAACCAAATTGGCAAGAAGATATCAAAGTTAAACTTTATGGAGAAGTTCGTTTTCCCGGTACGTATAGCATAAAAAAAGGTGAATCACTCTCTCAACTTATTGATAGAGCAGGAGGTTTAACTAAATTTTCAAGCCCTAACTCAGCTGTGTTCACCCGTCTATCAATACAGAATAAGCAACAGCAAGAGTTATTTAAACTTTCTCAAGAGTTAAGGCGTGATATTGCGGCAAAAAGTTTTAATACTTCAATTACAGAAGCTAGCTTATCGTACCAAGATATGAGCAACTTAATTGAGGATTTGTCGAAAGTTAAGGCTGTTGGTAGGTTGGTTATTGACTTGCCAGACATCTTAGCTGGAAAGAAAAGTTTAGCCTTGGAAAATGGTGATGCACTATACATACCGAGTAAAAGTGTGAGCGTTAATGTTGTTGGTGAAGTTAACTTTTCTAGCTCTCATTTATATGACTCTGAGCTTACATTAGATGATTACATAAACCGTAGTGGTGGACTTAAGCAAAGAGCTGATGAAGATAAAATTTATATAATTAAAGCAAGTGGTTTAGTTGAAATTCCTGAAACTTCGTCATGGTTTGCTGTTGAAAATAAGGTGCAGCTATCCCCTGGTGATACGATCGTGGTGCCACTTAATACTGACCATATTGATAACTTGACTCTTTGGAGTTCAGCAACTCAAATATTATATCAATTAGGTATTGCTGTGGCTGCGATAAGTTCGTTGTAAGCATGAAGCACAAGCTTTCTAAATTAAAGTTAACCTGCAAGCGCTTTCTTTTAAATGTTTGCAGTTTTAACTTTATTTTAGCAAAATTCTATTTCCTTTTTAGCCGAAGTTATACATTTGAACAAACAGCCCTTCTGTCGGGGTTACGTCGCTTTAATTTGATAGCTAAAAAGAAGAGACAATCTAATTCTTTGCTTAGGAGAAATATTCATAGACTAGAAAAAGGGCTAATAATGCAACCTCGCAAGCCTGAGTTCGCAACTGATTATATTGAAGAAACAGTGGAGACATTTAAAGAATGTTCATCTAGCTCACAATCTTCTGTCTCAGAGCTAGACTGGGCTTTTAGTGTGTTAACGGAGTACTTTCGAGTTGTAAAACTAGAGCATAAAAAAATTCAATCTAGCTTAAAATTATTTCAAAGTATAAATTACCTCCCTAAATCCTCGAGTAAAATACCTTACCTACATAAAGGTAAATCAGATCTTAAACACAGCTCTGAATTTGAGGAGCTAGTTTATAAAAGAGCCTCAGTGAGATGGTTTGAAAAAAACAGTTCTCCTTCAATAGATATTGTAAAGCGGGTTGTGGATATATCATTGCAGGCTCCCAGTGCGTGTAATAGGCAGTCTTTTGAATATCGTTTCGTCGATAATAAGGATTTGTTAGCCAAATTATTAAAATTACCAGGAGGTGTTACAGGGTTTGCTGATAATATACCAAGTCTGATGGTTGTTATTGGTGACTATTCTGGTTATTACTTGGAAAGGGACAGGCATCTTATTTACATAGATGCATCTTTATCATCTATGATGTTACTTTTGGCTTTTGAAAATTTTGGTTTTAATACTTGTGTACTTAACTGGCCAGAGAATGACAAAAAGAATAAAGAGATAAACAGTATTTTAAACCTACCTACATATAAGAGAGTAATTATGTTAGTTGCTGTTGGAAAAGCTGATTGTAGTGGAGGGGTTCCTTATTCACAAAAAAAAGATTCTTCAACGTCGTTAACTGTAAATGAATAATATACTTGCTATATTTAAAACTAACTCTTTTTATATTTTATTTGATAAAATTGTAAAAATAGGTAGCGGGTTAGTCGCAGTTTCTATAATTGCAAGAGGTTTAGGCGTAGATAACTTCGGAGAGCTTAATTCTTTACTTGCAATTGCTGCGCTTTTTATACCCTTAGCATCTCTCGGGATGAATAAGTTAATTATTAAAGAAATATCTGGTATTGAACAATCTCAATCCAAAGCAGAGTTATTATCTACAGCTGTTTTTTTTAGATTGTTTTTTGGTCTTGTCCTTAGTCTTATTACTTATTTTTATTTCAATAACTTGGCTTTTAGCTTTTTCATTTTTTGTCAAGCTTTCTTAGCTTTTCAGTTGTGTGAATTATCGCTACAGTATCAAGAGCACTTTAAGTTAATATGTAAGTTTAGAGCTTTGATAACACTTGTTTTTGCATTTCTAAAGTGCTTAGTTGTTCTTAAATATCCTCAAATATCAATGGTGTTATACTTATTTTCATTCGAGGTATTAACCGTTGAATTAATGATTCTTGCCGTTTTTTTTAAAAAATCAGACTTCGGATTAACTTTCCATTTAAATCTGAAACAAGGCTTTAGGTTGTTGAGAAAATCATTTTTATTGATGCTCTCTGCTTTTCTATCAGTTATCTATTTAAAAATGGATGTGGTCATGCTTGAAAAACTACATTCTACATATGAAGCTGGTATTTATAGCGCTGCTTCAAGGGTATCTGAAGCGTGGATTTTTATTCCTACTGTAATACTTGCTCGTTACTTTCCTGTTTTACTGAAAATAAAGTTACAGAATTCAGTTTTGTTCAACAAAACACTACAATTCCTTATGGATAAGACTTTACTGTTAGGCTTATGTGTAGTCGTTACAGTTAACTTGTTTGCAGAATTGATCATTACTGTAATTTATGGTGAAAGTTATATTAATTCTATTTTAATATTGCAGTTACATATAATTGCAACAGTTTTTATTGCCTTGAGAATCTTGGTAAGTCAGTGGCTTATAATACATGAACAGTTCATGTTGTCAGTTTATAGTCACCTTTTAGGTGCTGTAACCAATCTTATTCTGAACTTTTGGTTGATACCTTCACATGGCGCTCTTGGTGCAACAGTTGCTACTATCTTCGCCTATTTAACAGCTTCGTATTTAGTTTTGTTTTTGAGTACAAAAAGTACTGAGCTTATGTATTCAATTAGTTTGAGCTTAGCTTTTGTTTTTAGATTAAGAACTTTTTTAAGCTTAAACAAACCATGGCTCAGTAACAACATAAAGCTTTAACTTCACCTTTTGGATGAGGTAGTATAGTGGCGTAATCTTTTTTTAAGGTAATGTAATGAAAAGAATATCAAATCAAAAGAATGGTTTTACTTTGATAGAGCTATTAATAACAATAGTTATCCTCGGTTTATTGATTTCAATTGTAGCACCACAGATGTTTGGTAAAGTAGACTCATCTAAGAGAAAAACAGCTTATGCTCAATTACAAAGTTTTGAGACTGCTATCAATACGTATCGCTTAGATGTTGGAAGTTTCCCAACTTCTTTACAAGAGCTTCGAGAAAGTAGTCAGTTCGGCTGGGATGGCCCTTATTTGCCTAAATCAATCCCTTTAGATCCTTGGAATAATAGTTACGTTTACAGAGTCCCTGGAGAAAATGGTAATCCTTTTTATCTTGCTTCATTAGGTAAAGATAAAGCTGAAGGTGGTGAAGACGATAACGAGGATATCGTACTTAAATGGTAATAATAGAAACACTGCTTCACGAGTCTTTCGGTGTCGCTATAAGTGACATAGAAAAAGCGAAGATATTCCAGAAAAATAATTCAGGTAGTTTAGAAGAAATACTTGCAAATATGGGGGCTTTGGATGAATCAGAGCTCCCTCACTTCTATTCACAACTTTTAGAGTTAGATATTTCAGACTCACATATTGATTTAGATAATATTAATGTAAAAAAAGCATTATCATCTCCCTTTTCAAATGAGTTATTGAAACTCAATTGGTTTTCATTAGAAGAGCAAAATTATGCCACTTCATCGCCATTATCTATAAAGGCTCATGAGATAATTGCACAGTTAGATTTTGTTCCAGAAGTAAAATTAGTTTCTAAAGAATTTTCAGAACAATTAAAAGCACTTTACGGTGCTGAGATAGAGCAAGAGGAAGATAAAACAACATTATCTAACTCTGAAGAAGAAAAATTACGGGAGTTGGCGTCAGAAGCACCCGTTGTGAATTTGTTTAACAGTTTGATCAATAAAGCTCTAAAAATGGGGGCTTCAGATATGCATATCGAGCCCAACCAAAAACAGCTTAAAGTTAGATTTCGAATTGATGGTATATTACAGAGCGAAGATACTGTTCCAAAGTCGCTTGAATTAGCTCTACTAACAAGACTAAAGATACTTTCAGGGATGGATATTGCTGAAAAAAGGCGCCCTCAAGATGGGAAGATCGAATTTCGTATTTCAAAAGAAGAGTTAGATATTCGTGTTTCATGTTTGCCTCTCAATGATGGTGAGAGTGTTGTAATGCGTTTTTTACGTAAAGGTGCTATTAATTTAAAAATGTCAGCCTTGGGTATAGAACCAGACACTGCGGAACATATAAATCGAGATTTAGCAAAAACGGCCGGTGTAATTTTGTTAACGGGGCCTACAGGTAGTGGTAAAACAACATCTTTATACTCATTCTTAAATCAGCTAAATAATGAAAAAGTGAAAATAATCACTCTTGAAGATCCTGTTGAATATCAGTTAGATGGTGTGAACCAAGTTCAGGTTAATAATGAAATCGGTTATGATTTCGCTTCTGGTTTACGTTCAATAGTACGTCAGGACCCCGACGTAATAATGGTCGGTGAAATACGTGATAATGAAACTGCTAAAATCGCATTACAGTCTGCTTTAACAGGCCATTTAGTATTCAGTACCTTGCATACTAATGATGCTGCAAGTGCTTACACCCGCTTGATCGATTTAGGTGTTGAACCCTTTTTATTAGATGCTGCTTTAGTGTCAATACTAGCGCAAAGGCTAGTTAGAACTTATTGTTCATGCTCTGAGAAAATGGAACCAATTGAAAGAGAGGAAATAGTCCAGCACTATAAACTTAATGACTTAATTGATAGATATGAACTCGCAAATAATATTCATAAAGCAGTAGGTTGTGAAAAGTGTAATTTTACTGGCTACAAGGGGCGTATGGCTTTAATTGAATATCTAAAATGTGATGAGGAACTATCTTTGTTAGGTCAAGACGACTTCTTAGTAAAAGCTAGAAAGTTAAATCGTGATAGAGGTTACCGAAACTTGCTTGAAGATGGTTTTGTTAAGGTGTTAAAGGGGCATACTAGCATTGAAGAAGTATTGAGAGTAGCTGGCTGATGGTCTTTAGATATGTAGGGGTTGCAAAATCCGGTGCTTCTGTAAAAGGCACCGTTAGTGCAGAAAGTTACAGTGAGGCAATTACTAGTTTAAAAAATAAGGGAATTCTTGTAAGTTCTTTGAATGAAGCTTCTTATAAAAGCTCTGGATTTTTAAGTAAAAGCGAGCCTGGCTTTGGTGATTTTGAATATATTACATCGGAGTTAAGTTTATTACTTAGCAGTGGTGTAAGGATTGATAGAGCATTAAAAATACTAGAGCGAGCTAAAGCTGGTACTGTAACTGGTGAGGTTATTAAGAAACTGTCAGACAACTTAAATAAAGGTGAGTCACTTTCACAAGCGTTCTCTGCTTACCCAGAGTTCTTTGATGAGTTGTATATAAATCTTCTTAAGATCGCTGAAGAAACTGCTAACCTGCCTAAGGTGTTTGGCGGGTTAAGTAGTGATATGAAGTTTAAAGTTGAGCTGATGCGAAAAATTAAAAGTGCATTAGCGTACCCTATAGTTATATTATCAGTTTGTATTTTATCTATTTTATTTATATTTAACTTCGTCGTTCCAAATATGGCTTCAATGTTTGCAGACGCAGAAAACTTACCTGTCTACACCACTCTTATTCTTGGTTTAAGTGATTTTTTTATCAACTATCAAATCTACTTGGGTGGTGGGCTGCTTGTTTGTGGTGGTTATATATACTCAATTCGTAAAAGTAAATCATTTGTCCAATTTAAGGAAAATACACTTTCTAAGCTTCCAATCTTGAGCTCTTTTTTTATGAAGTCACAAAGAATTCAATTTTGCTCTAGTGTTGTTTTGATGTTGAAATCTGGAGTTAAAATCGAGCAAGCAGTTGCTTATGCCTGTAATAACGTTAAGAGCTCATTATTGCAAAAAGAGTTAAGCTTCGCCTTGCAGTCAATACGAAGAGGGGATGGTATTGCAGAAGCTCTATCCGCAAGTAGGCTTTTTCCAGATTATTACTTGTCTTTAATCGAGGTAGGTGAAGAAAGTGCCAATCTTGGTGAGGTCTTTGATGAAATTTCAACAAGGAGCAAAACTGATTTTGAAAGCTCAGTTGAGAGAGCTTTAAATTTATTTGAGCCTTTGCTAATTCTTGTGATGGGTGGAATTGTTGGAAGTGTCGTTGTTACTATGATGCTTAGCATCACATCAGTAACTGATGTAGGGTTTTAGATGTGATAAATACCACTAGTGGCTTTACATTAATTGAACTACTTGTAACGCTTACCATTGCTGGTTTACTCGTTTCTTTTGTTGGGCCAACTACTTTGCAACAGTTTGAAGCATCTAAAGCAAAGGCTGAACATCAACAGCTTATATCAGTAATAAGAACAGTGAGTAACCAGTCTTTTTCTTCAAATGAGGTTAATGAGCTAGAGTTAATTGATAATCAATTAAAAAGCACAGTACATTTAAGCACAAAAGCGCTAACCTATAATTTCATTTCGTTTCCACAACAAAAAATAGTTTTTAATGCTAATGGTTTTACGCAAACTGAGTTCATAGAATATTTATACAACAATGAAAAAAGAACAGTATCTATTTTCGATGCGTTAGGCATGCAGGAGGGGAAAGTTGTTGTATTGCCAAACTAAAGCGCGTGGTTTCAGCTTGGTTGAAGTTCTTATCGCTATGGTTATTTTGTTTTCATTTCTTGCAATGATGGCTAATACATTTTCCGTAACTCGTAAAAGCAGTGAAAACGCAGAGGGGGCCGCTGTTTTGTCTTTAATCTTTCCGTTAGTTAAAACAAAAATTATCTCGGAGATAGAGAGGGAGAAGCTTTCTTCTGAGGGGGTGTTATCTGTTTTAAATGGCGTGGAATATCATTGGCAAGCAAAGTTACTAAAAGAGCAACTAAGTTTAACTTCATTGAACTCAAACACTTCAAAAATGGTCAGACTATACCAAATAGACTTGAAAATGACTTACCTTGGTTACGAGCGCACTTATAATTTTGAAAAGGTTGTGAACAGTGAAAAGTAGCAAAGGCTTTACACTCGTTGAGCTTTTGGTGACTATGGCCCTTGTGTCACTAATGCTTACTTTAGCAACATATAGTTTTAACCAGTACAGTTCGTTTTGGGCAAAGGAGTTAGGTGATTTTGATAATGTGACTGCGGACGCGAAGTTTATCTCTCTAATGGATAAAGCAATCAGTAATGCATTACCTTATTTTGTTGAAAATAACAAAAATGAACTTGGTGGCTATTTCTTAGGGCGTGACGAAGGCTTTACTTTTGTAACTACAGCACCAATTTTTTCATCTGATAGTTATGATGCAGTTGTACGTATTTTGAAAGAGCAAATAAATGGCGCTGAGTATCTAGTTTACGAAGAAGCGCCGTTAAATCAAATAAAGCTTTCTTCGTACAAACAAGAACTCGACTTTAAATTTAGGGTTGTCTTGTTTAGTGCCAACTCAATAGCATTTTCTTATTATGGTGCTGAATCAATAGAAAGTAAGTATTTGGTTGATGAAATGGAAGTGCCAGTAAAAAAGTGGTACAAGGATTATGACGGAGAAAAAACTAAGCTTTCTCCTGAAAAATTAGCAATTAACATTAACGAAACTAGATTCGAATGGAGCCTCGCTACGGAGTCACAAGAAATGTGGGGTATGTCAAACTATTATGCCGAAGAATAAGGGGTTTGCATTAATTCAGGTATTACTAATGACGGCAATATTATTGTCGTTAGCTGTCGTAGTGCTGACGAGAGCAAATACTCAAATAGAAAGTGCGTTAAGCTTATCTAATAAAGCACAAGCGCAAGCAAAAGTTGAAACTGTTTTTAATAATTTGTTATTTTCATTTTATACTTCGGAGCTTTATGAGTTGCACGAAGGAAAAAGTTTTAACTTTTATGGTCAAAGTTTCACTTACATGGATTCTGTCGTTACACTACAAGATAACTTTGGTATGATTGCTCTTCAGAGTTTTAAAAAGCAAGAAGAATTTGAAGCATTGCTTAATTCGCTCTCTGTACAAGATGTAAAGCCCCACGCCGCCAGACTTTACAATACTTTTAAAAGTAAAAATTTTTATGAAAGACTAATTCAATCAGAGGCTTTTTTTATAAAACAAGGCTTTACTAAGGAAGAAGCAAAGCATTTATGGCAAGTAGTGTCACCTTATCCTGTTAAATCGCGCTCTTTTTCTCAAATGCCTAAAGAGTTGCTCTCTTTTTTCTTTGACTCGGCAACAGTTAATGAAATTAAAAAATTAAGGCAGCAAGAGTTAAGCTGGTTTGATTATAAAAAACAATTTGAAGATATTGTTCCTGTAGGTGATGATGATTATGTTGCAAACTTTATAGGTCAATATATAAAGGTCTCTATTGTGGTTGAGCTGGAGCAGAGTAAGTGGGCACAAGAGTATTTTGTTAGGGTAAAAAAAATGCCGTCTGGAGTAAAAATATTGATATTGTTAGCATCGCCAATTAGGAATTTGTAATGTTGGTTAACTTTTTAAAAACACAGGTAGCTAATAAACTTTTGAGCTATCTGGGCATAGCACCTTACCAAATTGAGGTATCAAATGGTGCTTTTTTCGTCTCTGATATTTCATTAGTAAAGCCAAGTCCTATCGTTATTTTATCTCGAGATTGCTATGATATAGAGCATCAGACATACCCGGTAGAAAATGAAAAACAGCTAAGAAAAATTATAAACCTTGAGCATGAAATAGATGGCTGCAGGCTAAGTTTTGTAATCGGCGATTTTATGCAAGGAGCAAGAGTCGTCACATTTTTTAAAGTCAAAGCCAAATATGCAGACATCTTAGCTAAGTCTAAACCTTTAATGGTGATACCTGATGCGATGCTTTTTATTGAAAGATATGAAGCTGAATATATAAAGTATAATTTAAACAATAAATCCTACTGGTTTTTTAGTAATAACAATATTATTTACTCAATACCAGAAAACCCACTTGTAAAAAACATTAACCTCTTTGCAGCGAGTATTGGTCAAACAATTGGTGAGCAGCAAGTTAAAGAGCTAGAATTGAAAAGGCTTCAATTTGATTTTTCTTTCTTTTACAGTCTTTTAAGTAAAAATAGATTCTCGCAATTTTTTGTTTCTAATAAAAAGCATCTAAAATTAAATCACAAAGCTATAGCTTCTTTCGCCGTATCTTTTGTATGTGTGTTTGTTCTTTTTCAATTTTCATTGGCAAGTTATTATCAATATAAAACCTCAAATCTTAAAGCTGAAAATTCAGCACTCCAAAGCCAAGTTGAGGGGCTCTTTACTGCCAGAAAATCTTTGCTAGAAAAGCGTTCTAGCATTCAGTCGCTTGCCGATGAATTAAGTGTCCAAAATGTTGATATGAAAGTTTGGCGCTTATTAGATTCAATGTTGAAAATAGATGGCTTATCTTTAATGCGTGTTTCAAGTTATAAGAAAGACGGAAAAATCATTTTCAGTGTTATGGGAAATGCTGAACGTTCATCTATGGTACTTCAGCTATTAGCGTCTGATCCTTGGGTTGATAATGTTAAATTTTCGTCAGACGTTGTAAATGTTTCAGGCAAAGAAAGGTTTAGTATTACTGGAGAATTAGTAGATGGATGATTCTAATAAAAAGCTCTATCTTCTTTCAGCAGTTGCTTTTCTGTTAGTTATTAAATTAGTTTTTATACCTATGCAAGATAAAGCTAACGATGCCCAAGAAGTTTTCTACACAGAATTAGCGACGAACAAAAAAATCAATACATTGCTCTCACAGCAAGAGTCTGTGGAATTAAAGTTAAATGAGCTAGTAAAATTCGAAGAAGCCGTTACAACTAGGCTTAAAGTTTTTCGCAATGCCGAAGCACATAAATTATCATTTCAACCACAGATAGAAGACTTGTTAGATTCATTGAAAATTAAAGTAAAGCGCTTTTATTGGAATGAAGAGCAAGAAAGTGATGGAAAAATAAAGCAGGTAAGATGCCGGTTAACATTATCTGGGGACTTTCTAGACGTACTTAAATTGCATGAAAAGTTAAGTTCTTTACAACCTAGCTTGCAGGTTTTTTCTATTTCAGTAACTGATAAAGCAATAGAAAGACCGCTTGGTGAAGTTTCGATAAGTTTGGTTTTAGATACGTTTTATATCAGAGAAGAGACAAATGGTTAATTTTAAATTCTTGCTATTAGGGGGAATTACAGGGCTTGTAATTGCTTTTCTCAGTTTTCTTTCTTCAGACTCACACAGTATTCAGAAAGCAGAGACTGAAATAAACCTTAATTTTGAACTACCTCAATTATCTTTCGAAAACAACGAAGTTAGTCATGCTGTTATGTCTTTATATCAATCTGAATTTGATAAAAAAGAACAGCTTAAAAGTGAGCAGGAACAAAAAGCGTTAGCAAAAAAGGTAGAGGTCGAAAAACCGGAACCAAAAAGATTTGGTTTAACAGAGCAACAAGAGGCTTCTCAAAAAGGAAAGCTCACCACGTTATTTAGTGGTGAAGAAACAATTATATTAAAAGGCATATTTAGTGGAGACTCTAACTTTGCCATAATGCACATTAAAAATTTACGTACGAACAAAGTTACTGTAAAAAAGCTACTTATCGGTCAATCAATTTTGGGTTATAACCTTAATAAATTAAGTGATAAAAGCGCTTCATTACAGAAAGGTGAGAATACAGTAGAGCTTAGCTTGTTTAGCACTGATACCTAATAGGAAAATAATGAGTAATTCTAGATTTCTTAAATTGACAGTTTTAGCAGCGTTAATAGCTGTGAATGGATGTAGTTCGACTGCAAATGATAAAAAATACTCTATGCCGGCATCTGCATTAGAAGATAATGGCCCGGACTCTTTAGAGCAAAAGGTGTCTGAACCAAATCAACTACCTTCTCTAGCTGGATCTACATTAACCTATTTAGATACTTTAAAAGTTCACAATGGTGAAAAAAGTAGTAATGAGGATGAAAAGAATATTTCCAACTCAGAGTATTTAACTGTTGCAACCGAGCAATTAAAGTTAGTTGATTTTATTCACCAGTCTTTTTCTGTGATTGGTCTTAATTATGTGATCGATGAAAATATCGACAACATTAATTCAAATGTCACAATTAACGCACAAAATAAAATATCTAAAAGAGATTACTATAAGCTTGTTAAAGGCTTGTTGAGCAAGCAGGGGGCGGCAATAACATATAACAAAGGTGTATACTTTGTTCATTTAAATAAAGCGACAAAGGGTTCTAACTTTGTAATAGGTGTAGGCTCATCACTAGCAGAAGTACCGCCTGTTGATGAAAAGATCTTTCAGATAGTCCCATTACAATTTGGTGCTAATATAAATCTTGAAAGAACGATAAATCAATTAACTGGCGCAAAAGTTAGTTTCGATATGGACAATAACACCTTATTCATTGAGGGGGTTAGAGGGCAAATTCTGCAAGCGCTAGAATTAATTAACATGATGGATAAGCCCGCTAATAGTGGTAAATTCATTGCTTTTCAATCGTTGACCTTTTTAGACCCTGATGAGTTTGCTACCAATGTTACAAAATTGCTAAATAACGAAGGAATTCCTACAGGCCTGAATCAGGCAAAACAATCGAGTGTTGTCTTAACACCATTTAAGCAGGTTGGAGGCGTTGCTGTATTTGCCAGTAATAAGGCCTTCATTGAGCGAGTTAGTTACTGGGCTAAATTGATGGATGTTCCCCCAAAGGGAACGCAGAATCACTATTTTATTTACAAGCCAAGGTTTGCTCGTGCAACTGATTTAGGTAAAAGTTTACAGCCTTTATTCGGTGGTAAGCAATCAGCACAAACAGGGAACTCAAACAGAGACACAAAGAGCGCTGTATCAACTGCACCTTCAGCTGTAGGAAATGGAGAGCTAAACATGGTAGTCGATGAGCGTGCAAATGTACTTGTTTTTGAGACTACAGGTACAAAGTATCAATCGGTATTGCCACTTATCAATCAATTAGATACATTACCTAGACAAGTTATTTTAGAGGCTACAATTGCTGAAGTTACTTTAACTGATGAGTTTAAATATGGTGTTGAATATAGTTTAAGTTCAGGCAATTTTGGTTTTAGTACTGAAGGTGGCTTAGGTATAAGCGATATAGCAGGAGTTGGTCTAAACTGGGCGGGTTCTGTTAATAAAGTAAGTATGAGGGCATTTCAAACTAATAATTTAGTGAACGTGTTATCGAACCCAACATTACTTGTTAGAGATGGCACTTCTGCTTCAATTGTTGTGGGTAACGAAATACCAGTCACTACTTCGGTTGATCAAAACGATGAAACAAATGTCGTAAGAACAAATGTGGAGCGCACGCAAACAGGTTTGAATTTAAGCATTACCCCAACAATCAATACCGAAGGCGTAGTGACTATGGAAATTCAACAAACAATTTCTAATGCTGGTACTAACAATGGTAATGGACAAATTATTTTAAACCGTGAAATTCAAACAGAAGTGGTTGCAAATAGTGGACAAACAATTATTATCGGTGGTCTGATATCTGAAAATGTATCAAATGCAGATTCAAAAGTGCCATTACTTGGAGACATCCCATGGTTTGGTAATTTGTTTAAGTCTAAAAGCGATAAGAAAGAAAAAACTGAGTTAGTCATACTCATGACGCCTAAGATCATTACAGATGAACGCCAATGGTATGAAATTAAGAAAAATTTCAAGTCAGGACTTGAAAATGTAACATTTTAATATCAAAATAGATTAGAGTGTTTCCATCTTTAAAGTTTCATTATAGACTTTATAAAGGATTGTTTGCACTTTAACCTAAATTTAGATTAGTGATTAATCACAATACGGAAAAAAAAGCCACGAATGGCTTTGTTTCATGAAACTCGGAGATATAAATGAAATCTTTACTAAAAAAATCAATGTTAGCTGCTTCAGTAGCTGTTGCATTTGGTGCTTCAGCAGGTACTGTGTCTGTAACTAAGCAAACTCACTCAATCGAGGGTCTTGCTGGTGTTACTGCTAACCAAACTTCAAACTCTATTTCTTACACAGTTGCAGCTGCGTATGCGGTAGGTGATAAAATCACTTTCACTTTCCCTGAAGGTGCATTAGTTGCAACTACTTTCCCAAGCCAAATTAACGTTCCAGCTATAAACAATGCTACAGCAGCTAACGCAATTGCAGGTATGGGCTTAGGTCTTCTAAACTCTACTGCTAGTTCAGTAACTTACCGTGTAACTTCGCTTAGCCAACCTAACAATGCTGCAACTTCACCAGTTGATTATACTGACCGTACTACAATCGGTGCAGTTGTTACTTTAGGTTCTATTGGTTATAAGCCAGCTAGCGTATTAAGCTCGGATGTAACTGTAACTGTTTCTTCAGAAACAACAGTAGGTGATGCTCTTGATACTTCTGGTACTCGAACTGCAACTGTAGCTGAAGCTAAATCACAGTTTGGTTCAGTAGCGCTATCTCACACATTCGACAACGTTATTGATGTTGCTGAAATGCGTCAAAAGTTTGTTGGTTCACAAACTGACTCAATCACTTATACTATTACTAACCCAGTTACAACTGGTTGGTTAAACGTAGCATCTGTAAATGCTACAGACGGTACTATGGTAACTTTATACGGTGAAGCTGGTAAATTTGAAGGTTTAACTTCTTCAGACTTCAGCGCTGCTGGTACAGTAACTGTTGATGAAGCTGCTGCACAAGTAATGGTTAAGTACAACGGCCAAGTAACAACTGATACAATCCAATTCACAGCTCCTGGCGATAAAGTTTTAGAAACACAGTCTTTCACTACTGATTATGTTTATAACTACACTTCAGCTGGCTCTGTTGCTGGTTCAAAAACAGTTGATTCAGGCGTAGCTTCTGGTGAGTGGAAACTAAACGGTGCTACTGTAAACGTTCCTTACATGCCTTACAGCGTAAATGCAAATGCAATCCTTTATGTTACTAATGAAGGTTCACAAACTGGTGATATCTCTGTAACAGCTATCGATGACATTGGTCAATCTTACGACCTAGGTGTGATTGGTACAGCTAATGCTAAAACTATCACTAGGATCGCCACTCCAGTTAAACAAGCTCTTGAATTGGCTGGTTTTGACATGAACGGTAAAGTTTCTTTAACTATCACTGTTAATGCTCCAGAAAGCGATATCACTGTTTACGCATCTTACAACGTAGGTGGTTCTGATCGTGGTATGGTAATTACAGACCAATACAAAAAAGACTCTTCTAAATAATTAATTCTTTAATTATTTAATGATAGAATAAGGGCAAGTTAAATAACTTGCCCTTTTTTATGGATAAAACTTATAAAGGTTTATTAGTTCTCGCTTCACTTATCGTTGTTACTTTAGTTTGCTATTATCCGTCTATGATGGCGCCACTATACTTAGATGATGAAAACGTCCTTAATGCAGCGCGTCATTTGCACCAGCCCGCTGGGTTTCTTAATGCTTTTCAAATGCGAGTTATAGGGTTAGCTAGCTTCGTACTGCCAGGCCAATCAATAAACGATTTACCATCTCTTCATTTATTTAATTTAGTTATTCATTCAATAAATGCATTTTTAGTATTTATTTTGGCAAAAAATCTAAAAGTTGACACATCATTAGCATTAATCGTGGCTATTATTTGGGCTTTACATCCATTAAATTCTCAAGCTGTAGTTTATTTAGCTCAAAGGTACACATTGGTTTGTGCGTTTTTTAGTCTTCTCTCTATAAATTTGTTTCTCCAACTATTAAATAAAGAAAGTTTTAATTATGCCGATATCACACGATTAATATTGCTAGTGGTATTTTGTATTTTAGCAATGCTTAGTAAACAAACAGCCGTTTATTTACCGGTTGCTTTAATCATTGTTTACCTTTTTAATCGTTATGATGTGAAAAAAGTATCAGTATCTTTGATGATTCTCATAGCTTGTGTGTTAGGGTTTTTATATTTTAAAGACTTACTCCATGTGGTTGATAAATTAAGCAGAGAAACGTTAAGTTATGACCGATTAACATACTTTTCAACACAACTTAAAATTATTCTTATATACCTTTCTAAAATAGTTTTGCCTGTTGAGTTGTCGTTAGAAAAAACAGTTACAATAGTGAGCTTTAACACACCACAATTTTATCAATACCTAATTATTAACTTGATACTTTTTTTAGCTTTTATTTTTTATGGGTATTTTAAAAATGATAAACGTATCTATGTTTTGATATTTCTTTTGTTAGGCAGCCTTTCGGTAGAATCAAGTTTTATCCCAATTGAAGATTTGTATTTCGAGCATCGAATGTATTTACCAAGCGTATTTGTATTATTGCTTATTTTTATTCCTTTAGGTGGTTTATTCAGTAAGAATAATGCTAAGAAAGTGACTTACACATCATTCGCTATTGTTAGTTTACTATGCTTATACTTGTCTCATTCTCGAGCTGAGTTATGGGTTAATAAACATGATTTTTATGAAAACGAATATAAGCTCAACCCCAATAACCCAAGAGTATTATTTGAATTGGCTTTGTTTGAGCGTCAGAAAAATAACTTAAATGAGGCTCTTGTTTTGGCTCGTAAAGCATTTGACCAAGAGCTAAATAATAATAAAGTCACGATAACTGGTGTTGAAACTCTATTGAATTTGATGATTGAAAATGAGGATTATAATGAAATCATTGTATTATCTCATCGTCTGCTACCAAAGTTTGTATCTACACCAAAACTAACTTCGGTTCTTTTATCTAGAGGTGGTAGAGCATACGCAGTATTAGGGCAATGCGATATCGCAAAAGGGTGGTCAACGACGGCATTAAAACGTAATACTGAAAATAGTTTTGCAAAAGATACACTTAAAAATTACTGTAATGAAAACTAAAAAGTTAATTATGGGGATTTTTCCGCGAAGGCTAAGAGTTAGCATCTTAAAGTTAAACTTAAGATGCAGAACATGGTTAATTTTTAAAAATTGGAAGAAAAAGTATCTCATTGATGGACAACCAGTTTTGTTGCTATCAATGCCCAGAAGCGGTTCTAGTTGGCTAGGTGAGGTTTTAGGGGAGCTTGATAGCTTCAGGTATTTAAGAGAGCCTTTAACAAGTTTATATATGCCGAGGTATAGAAAGCCTGTATCATTTTTTATGCCAGAAAAATGCATTGATCCTTCTTATTATAATCAACTTCAAATAAATGCATTTGAAGCTCACCTCAATTTTACGAGAGGGGTTGTTGCAAACTGCCAAGATTGGGTTGAGCCTGAAATTAGAAAAAAGCTATTAATTAAGGAAATTAACCCCTTATATATTAGTCAATTTATCAAATGTTATAACCCAAAATTGATTTATCTTGAAAGGTGCCCCTATGCTGTTGCTAAAAGCTTTCAAGCGTTAGGCTGGTATACACCTGAGCTATTTAGTAAGCGGTTCTCTGATGAGGATTTAGAGAAGTTTTCAAGTATTAAAAAAAACTTACTAGAACAAGATTTTTTTTACCAAATGGGGTTTTTACAAGGTGTAGTTAAAGCTAAAGTTGAGCCTTATTTAAATGATAAAAATAGTCTTGTAATTAGCTATGAACAACTAATAATTAGTTCAGAAAGTGAAATACAAAAGTTGGTGTCGTTTCTTGGGCTAAGTGAGTCTAATACCCTTAAAAACCTATTTTATAAGTCTTTAAGTGGTAAAGATATGGTGAGCCCTGGTAGCTTTACAACATCTAGAAGCCAGCAAGCTTTAATGAGCAAAATTAATTCTGATAAAAATGAAAGTAATTACAGGATCATAATCGAAGCTTATGAGTTAGCATATAATGAGTATAGAAAGCTAAAATGATAATAGAAATAAAAGGTGTGCAGTTTGAAAATAAAGGTGCAGAACTCATGCTTCAAGCTATTCTTTTCAAGTTAAAAAATGAGTTACCTAACTTTGAACTTTGTTTAGAACACAATGTTAATTCACCCTATTCAAAAAGAGTTAAAGTAGATGCTTATCAAAAGCTTAGCTTAAAAAAGAATGTTTTAGATCTTAATTTTATTTTTTATCTTTTTCCTAAGAAATTTCGATTATATTTAAAAAATCGGTTTGGAATAGTATCTGAGGCTGATGTTGATGTTTTGTTGGATGCATCAGGTTTTAGTTACGGTGACCAGTGGTCAGATACCATACTTAAACAAACCTCCTGTGAGGTAAAAAGGTTTAAGAAAAAGGGGAAAAAATATATTTTTATGCCTCAGTCTTTTGGCCCTTTTACTGGGACTGCAAATAAAAAATCTGCAAAAATAGCTTTTGAAAATGCGACCTTGGTGTTTGCTCGTGAGCTTCCGTCTTATAATAATGTGGCTAAGCTAGTTAAAGACCAAAAGCATGTCTATAAGTCACCTGATTTTACAAACCTAATTGAGCCAGTCAACTCTATTAAATTCAAGGAATATGAAAATTCAATAGTCTTAATACCTAACTCTAAGATGCTGAGCTCAAAAAACAAACAGACGTGGTGGCATGATAATTATGAAAAGACATTTAAGAAAATAGCTGAGCTAGCCTATAGCAAGGGTGAAAATGTTATTCTTCTTAATCATAGTGGAAAGGAAGATAAAGCTCTATGTGAAAAATTAAAGAGCAACCTTTCATTTTCTATCGAGGTTGTTGAGCCATCTAATGCCCTCGAGGTCAAAGCTATAATTTCATTAGCTAAAGTGGTAGTTAGCTCAAGGTTTCACGGTTGTGTGAGCGCTTTATCGCAAGGTGTCCCTTGCATTGCTACTGGCTGGAGCCATAAATACCAAGAGCTTTTTAAAGACTATCGTTGTGAATCAATGTTATTAAAAGAGCATCATGATCAAGAATCACTTTTGAAATTATTCTTCGATACTTTGCAGGCACATCAAAAATATAAAGATACATTAAAAGACATATCACAATCCTATAAGCAAGAAAGTGAACTTATGTGGAAAAAGATCTTAAATGAGATTAGCTAATTTCATTTTCTACAAACTTTTCTTTGTAAAATTTCTCTATCAATAATGTTGCTATTAGGCCAATCAAGATTGCAGGCCATAATGTGATTGTTCTTGTAATGATAGACGATGCGATTGCTAAGTCTTTGCTTACACCTACTTGTATGAGCAAAAATGTCATACTTGCTTCGGTTATAGCGATACCTGCAGGGATCATAGATAATGCCCCTATAATTAAAGATGCACAGTAAATTGCAATGCTATGCAATAAGCTAAGTTCTACATTTTGAATATTTAACACTAAATGCAAAATAGATCCTTGTATTGACCAAGTTAAAAGTGTTAATAAGAAACAACTCATTGCAGGAAAGGTTATAAGAAATTTAATATATTCAAGAGGCTTTATTTGGTAGATACACTTAAACGTTATCAAATAGATAGATAGTGAAAATAAACCTAGTAGTAATAAGTCTATGATATTTATTGCTGGTAAAAAGACTTTTATAGTTAAAAAACTAACAATAGCTATATCCATGCTTCTCTCTATGAAAAAGCTAAGTAAAGTCTTCTTAAAGCTTACATTAAAATGCATAAGATAAGATGATTTAATCAGTTCTCCAGATTTTCCTGGGGATGCAGTAAAACTAAAGCCAGAAAAATAAATTAATGAATGGATAAGTTTACTTTCTATTTTTTCAAAGTTTCTAATTAGAACTAACCAGCGAAGGGATCTCAGGTAATAACTTAATACAGTAAGCAATAAAAATAATGAAATATATTTCGAAGGGATTTTTTTAAAGTTTAAGGCTGATTCTATCAGTTCATTTTTATTGTTTATTATTAAAAAAGAAATAAATAGTATTGATACTAATAAATACAGCCTAGATAATTTTTTCATTTCAAATGAATGTTTATATAGTAAGTGTGTATAAAATATATGCGGAAGCAATACCAACTAAGATACCAGCAAATATTTCAATACGAGTGTGGCCCATTCGTTCTCTTAATGAAGGCTCCTGCTTATCTATATTTAATTTATTAATCGATCGAGCATGTTTACCAACTTGTTGACGTAAACTACTAGCATCCAATATAACAATGAAGGCCAGTGCTAATGCAACCACAAGCACAGGAGAGTCTAGACCTTCTTTCAGAGCAATAATAGCCGCTGCACTGCTTACAATGCTGCTATGGTTACTTGGAAAGCCTCCATAACCAATTAAATCAAAGGCAAAGCGTTTTTCTTTTGCTGAGTTTACCAAAAATTTGGTTATACCTGTGATTAACCAAGCAAAGAAAGGAGTTATAATATATGAAATATCCATGTAGAACTATTTACCTGTTAATATAGTGAGTATATACATGCTGCAATCCAGCCGGTAATTGTTAATTGTAGTAATTTATCTCGGTATAGTGCATCTGTAGGTGATTCACCTGATTCTTTAGTTTCTACAATAAACCAGTAGCGAAAAAGGCCGAATAAAACAAATGGTATCGTGTAGACCATCTCTGGTTTATCTGAGATTATAAATAAGCTATAAAAAAGAATTGCACAAGAAGCCGACATTTCGGCGTATTTATCAATTAAAGACTTTGTATACATTTGGAGAACTTTTCTTGATGTATCACCACTTTTTATTAACTCTTGGCGGCGTTTTATAGCAGCAAGGTATAGAGCTAATGATAATGTAGTGATAAACATCCATGAAGATAAAGGTACCTCAATTGCTGCTGCGCCAACATAAACCCTTAATACAAAGCCTGTCGCTATTGTAAATATATCCAAAACAGGCTGATGTTTTAGATAAAATGAGTAAGCTACATTTAAAACTAGGTACGCAATAATAATAGCAAATACTTTTATTGAAATTAATATACTCAATAAAACTGAGCCATAAAGCAATACCATTAAAATTTTAGCTTGAAATTTTGTTACTTCACCTGAAGCAAGAGGACGTGTTTTAGACTTTGTAGGGTGCTTTTTGTCAGCTTCAATATCAAGGTAGTCATTCAAAACATATGTTGCCGAAGAAGCTAAACAAAACATTGTAAATGCAATAATGGCCTGTAAAGTTGATTCACTCTCTGAAAACAATCCAGAAAAAAGTAGAGGGGCGAATACAAACGCATTCTTTACCCATTGTTTAGGCCTCATAAGGCGAATTATTGCAAGCACCCGATACTCCTTAAGGGTTTAAATTTACAAAAAAAGTGTTAGCATACTTTATCAAGAAGATACCCTTAAAACTAGTCATATTATCTATGCAAAAAACATTTCTTTATGCGTTGTTTGCTGTTATTGCAACTGTTGTAAATCTATTATCTCAAGAAGTCGTTGCAAGAGTAACCACTCACGATTTTGAACTTTTATTAAGTATGTTTATCGGCACTGGGGCAGGTTTGATTGTCAAGTATTTTTTGGATAAAAAGTATATATTTTGTTATCGTGTTGAATCTAATTCAAAAGATTTTGCTACCTTTATGCTTTATAGCTTAATGGGAGTTATTACAACATTATTATTTTGGGTCACAGAGTATGTCTTTGACTTATGGTTTCAAACCAAAATTATGAGGTATACAGGCGCTGTAATTGGCTTAGCAATTGGTTACCTTACAAAATACTGGCTTGATAAAAAATTCGTATTTGTAGAAAAGTAAATGGCTAAATTAACAAGTTGGGGTAATTATCCCGTCATAGATGCAAGAAGCTGCGATAGTCTTGATGAAATTAAAGCTTTGAGTTCAGGGTTTATTCCTAGAGGTATGGGAAGAAGCTATGGGGATAGCGCCCTGTTTAATCGAGTTTATAATTCAAAAGAATTAAATAAATTAATTTCGTTTGATGAAAAAACAGGAGTTTTAACGTGCCAAACTGGTATTACATTTGATGAACTATTAACTATTTATGTGCCAAAGGGATGGTTTTTACCTGTAACTCCAGGCACAAAATTTGTCTCTGTAGGAGGTGCTATAGCGAGTGATGTTCATGGTAAAAATCACCACTTAGACGGTACCTTTTGCGAACATTTAATTTATATAAAGGTACTAGTCTCTGGTGTTCTTTATAAGTGTTCACCAGAAGAAAACAGGGAATTATTTTTAGCTACATGTGGTGGAATGGGACTGACAGGTGTCATAACAGAGGCATCATTTAAACTCAAACCAATTAAAAGTGCATATATCGAACAAAAAACGATAAAGACCAAGAATCTTTCTGAGTTATTAGAGCAATTTGAAAGGTATCAAGATGCGACCTACTCTGTTGCATGGATTGACTGCTTATCCTTAGGGGAAAATTTAGGGCGCTCTCTTTTAATGCTTGGGGAGCATGCTGAAAACGGCACTTTAGAACCACATAGCAACAGCTCAATAACAATGCCGTTTAATATGCCTTCTAGCTTATTAAACCCCTTATCAGTTAAAGCATTTAATGCTCTATATTTTCACAAGCAAAGACGTGTAGAGCAAACTTCAACGGTACACTACGACCCATTTTTTTACCCACTCGATGGAATAAATGAATGGAATAAAATGTATGGTGTTAATGGTTTTACCCAGTACCAATTTGTCATTCCAAAAGAATGTGGCTTAGATGGATTGTCTGATATTATCACTACAATCGCTGAATCAAAGCAAGGATCCTTTCTCTCTGTTCTGAAGGTTTTTGGAAAGGAAAATGAAAACTACTTATCATTTCCAACAGAGGGGTTTACTTTAGCATTAGACTTCAAACTTACGGAAAAGCTATTTCCATTGCTAGACAAGCTTGATTCTATTGTCAAAAAATATAATGGAAGAATTTACCTAACAAAGGATGCAAGAATGAGTGAAGATTTTTTTAAAAGCTCATACTCATCTTGGGAAAAATTTCAAAAGGTTAGAAAAAAGTTTGGTGCAGATTTAGAGCTTTGTTCGCACCAATCTTTGAGGTTAGGAATTTAAAATTAATGAAAAATATCGTAATTATCGGTGCAACTTCCGCAATGGCAACAGAGGTTGCAAAGTTATATGCTTTAGAAAGCGCAAACATTTGTCTTCTCGGAAGAAACCAAGAAAAATTGTTATCATTAAAGCAAGATCTGATTGCGAGGGGAGCAAGAAGTGCTCAGTCAAAAACGTTTGATGTTACAGACTTTAATAGCCACGAGGACTTAATCAACACTTTATTTGATGACCTTAGTTCTATTGATGTCTTCCTCTTAGCTCATGGGAGTTTACCTAATCAAAATAACGGGCAATCTGATATTAAATTAGTTATGAAAGAGATCGATATTAATGCATTGAGTTATGTTTCTCTTTTAACCGCAATTGCTAATAAAATGGAAAAACAGAAGTCAGGTAGTATTGTAGCAATAACGAGTGTAGCTGGGGATAGAGGTAGAGAATCAAATTATATTTATGGTTCAGCCAAAGGAATGGTCTCAATATTTTTACAAGGCTTAGCACAACGATTAGAAAAGTCTAACGTACATGTACTTGATATAAAGCCTGGTTTTGTTGATACCCCTATGACAGCTGAATTTGATAAAGGGTTTTTATGGGCTCAACCTAGAGATGTAGCAAAAATAATTAAATCAAGAGTTGAGAAGAAAAGTAACTTTTCTTATACGCCATGGTTCTGGTGGTTAATTATGACCATAATCAAATCTATACCTACTTCACTATTTAAAAGAATGAAGTTATGAATGTTGAAGCTAATTACTATAAACACACGCTTTTTTTTGCTTTTGCGTTAAGTCTATTATCACTGTTAGTTTTTAATGTTGACGGAAACTTAGAATTTAAAAACTTACTAGAGTCTTGGAATACAAGCCATTATGCAGTTAATTATTTTGATTTCGGATTTGTGAAAAGGGGGCTTGTAGGTACTTTTTATTACTTATTGTTTGATGAGCTAACTCAAAAATCACTTCTTATTTACCAAGTCAGTATGTTAATTGTGTCGCTTGGTTTGTGTTTTTTGTTTTTTAAAAAAATTGGCTACGAAAATAGCTTTTTATTTCTACTTTTTATTATTTCACCGGCTACCATAATGCAGTTTTCATCGGATTTAGGCCGGTTTGACTCGCTATTGTTGTGTTTCTTTTTATTGTCAATTCTATGTCTAAAAAATAGGTATGCCTTTTGTTTGATTTCATGTTTAGGGGTTTTGACTCATGAAATTTATATTTTTCTATTTCTCCCTGCTTCTTTCTTACTTTTTCTAGGTCAAGGAAAGGAAGCTAAGGGGGCGGCAAACTTTTTTAAAGAAGCCATTTCAGAACCTTTATTATACGCAATTCTATTTTTTATTTTAATGGTCTTACTTTTTGGTAAATATGAAGATGGACATAGCAAGTTTATGCTCATGCTAAGTCAAAAAATGCCTGTTCCGGAGCTGAGTGATATTCCTGTTCACAGTAGCTTTTGGGTCTGGACGCGGGACATAGCTGAAAATTTAAAGTTTACCTATATAAAATTCAGCCAGCCAATTTTGGTCATGTACTATTTTGTTTTATTGGTGGGATTAGGTTTTTACTTTAAGCTTCTAAAAGTACCACTCTTAAAGTTTCACTATTTGCTTATAATTTTGACTTCATTGCCGATGTTTTTTTTGGGGACAGATTGGGCTCGATGGATATCTCTAATGTATATATCTATCTTTGTGACCTTTGTGTACTTAAATCGTAATATTGAAGTCACTGAAAATAAAAAGAAGCTTATTGCTTACTCATTCTTTGGCCCATTAGGTGTGGGTGGTATATCACCACTTGCTTTATTAGCTTTGGAACATTTAAGGTAAAAAACTTAGTAGAGCATGTGTAGATTGTACCATATAATGACTACAACTGGTAAATGTACAGTTTATGTTCATGCGCGATTGTTAGTCTACTGACAATTTCCATTAGCTATTTCACGGGATGTTTCTTGTAAGCTACTAGGTATTCTTATATTATTCTGTTCTTTTATTTTTAGGCTCTAATGCTTGAAGCTGAGATAAACAACAGATGTATCGCTAATTGATTCTAAAAGTGATTGTTAATTTATTAATATTGACTAAGCTTTTATGGTCGTGAGTATGACTAAATTATGCGACTTCAATTTGTATTATAGGCTCGCTTTTAAGGATAGATTTGGGATTTTTATGTTGATTGAGGTTGGCTCTTTGTGATTCTTACAACTATTGCATTGGTTCTATGTTCTTTTTTGAGCCTCTTAGTATTTCGTAAATTTGCTATTTTTATAAACTTAGTGGATCAGCCAAATGCAAGAAAGCATCATAGCGGTTCAATTCCTCTAGTGGGTGGCTTGGCTGTATTTGTTGTTGTTTTTTCGTATTTGCTTATTTTTCCTCATACCATTTCGTCGTCATTGCTATATCTGTTTTGTGCAAGTACATTATTATTTGTTGGTGTATTAGATGACTTATACGATATCAGCTTCCGTTTTAGGTTGTTACTTCAAATAGTTATTTCTATCTTAATGATGATTTTTGGTGGTTTGTTTTTATCTCATGTTGGTAATCTTTTTGGATTTGGCGCACTTGAAATTTCTTATTTGGGTTACCTATTAACTGCAGTTGCTGTTGTAGGAGCCATTAACGCTTTTAACATGGTTGATGGAATAGATGGCTTATTAGGGGCTTTGGCAACAATTACATTCAGCTCGATGGGTTTATTGTTTTACCTGAACTCTGAATATGCATTAGCCGCATTTTGTATGGTAATTGTATTCGCAATTATGCCTTATATATTGATGAATTTAGGGATCCCTCTTGGTCAGCGATTCAAAATTTTCATGGGCGATGCAGGAAGTACGGTTATTGGTTTTACCGTAATATGGTTATTACTTGAGGGGTCACAGTCTGGAGAGGGGGCATCGTTTAGCCCTGTTACAGCTCTTTGGTTAGCTGCAGTTCCTATTATTGATGCGGTATCAACAATTAGCAGGCGTATAAAAAAAGGGCATTCACCATTCAAGCCTGATCGAGAGCATTTACATCATATATTGTTAAGGTTAGGTTTTTCTAGCCGACAAGCTTTGATGTTTATTTGTTTTATCTCTATAGTGTTTGCGTCTTTAGGTATCTTCGCTGAACTGATTGGTATACCAGATTGGCTATCATTCTTTTCATTTCTAATTGTCACATTCATTTATTTTATGATCATGCAAAAGATTTGGCGCATAAGTGTTCGAATTCGTCGTTTTTTAGGTGTAAGTAATAATCGACGTAAATAGGTCGAAATTTTAGGTTTTAATATGTCTCAAAATAATCAAGCCCCAGTGCTTGTGGGTGGTGTTGCAGTAAACCCATATGAAAGTGTTGAACAGCTTCTTGCTGATGTAATTTCTCCTGATGGCAAGGTCGTTCCTGGTATGGCCGTTGCTATAAACCCAGAGAAAGTACTAAAGGCATTAAATGATCCTGAAACCAAAGAAATTTTAGCGCAAGCAACACTTCCTTTTGCTGATGGGATTGGTGTTGTTAAATCATTACAGCAAAAGACAGGTAAAAAGTGTATCAGGATTGCCGGTTGTGAACTTTGGTTAGATATATTAAATCACTCTGTAGCACACCAATCTAAGGTTGTTCTCATTGGTGCAAAGCCTCAAGTAGTTGAACGTTGTAATGAGATGTTAACTAGTCAAAATGTCAATGTAGTCGCTTACCAAGATGGTTATTTTGATAGTGAAAATGTGATATTTGATTTAATTAAAAAAACATCACCAGACATTGTTATCGTAGCCTTAGGCTCGCCAAAACAAGAAAAGTTAATTGCTAAAATGAGGCTAATACATAACAAAGCGTTGTACATGGGGGTCGGGGGAAGCTTCGATGTTTTAACCGGCAACGTTAAGCGTGCCCCTAAAGCTTGGCAGAACCTTAACTTAGAATGGCTTTACCGCTTGACAAAAGAGCCTAAGCGTATTTTTAGGCAATTAAAATTATTAAAGTTTCTTCATCTTTACCTCCTGAAGAAGTTGTAATGAAAGTTCTTGTTGTTTCAAATATGTCCGCAAAGAAGTCTGCACCCTTACAGGGACTCTTTGTGGATAACCAAGTCAAAGTGTTGCAAAGCAAAAGTAATGAAATTAAATACTATAAAATAAAGTGGAATACAGATAGCTTACTTTGTAGATTGTTTAAATATCCTTTTTTTATTCTTTGCTTCTTTTGGGACATCATCCTGCAAAAAGAAAAGTATGATATTATACATGTTCACTTTTATTTTCCTACAATCATTTTAGTTGCATTGTACAAGTTTCTAAAAGATAAAAATGTCAAAGTAGTAGTGACGTGTCATGGTAGTGATATTTATTCTTATGATCCCCCTAGCTATTTTTATAAAAGGCTATCAAACATAGTTAATTTTTGGATTTTCACTTCATCTGAATTAGAGAAGCGTTATTTCAGAAGAGTTTCCAATTCAAAGATTCTATGTGCAGGATATGATGATAGATTATTTAATTTGAATGAAGCTTCATGCTCTTACATAAATAAATCATATGACTTTCTACAAGTCGGAACATTGAATAACAATAAAGGCTTGGATAGGCTGCTATACCTTGTTGAAGCACTACCGCATTGTCGCTTCGCTCTAGTTGGTCATGGACCTCTTGAAAATGAGGTTAAAATAGCTTCGAAGCGCTTTAGTAACTTTCATTATTTAGGAAGTAAATCGCCAGAGCATTTATCTAATGTTATTCGCAAGTCTAAATATTTACTTTCTTTGTCTAGAAATGAGTCTTTTGGATTGACGATAACAGAAGCTCACTCATGTGGTGTGCCATGTATAGCAACAATGACAGACGGCTCAATAGCACAGATTAAAAATAGCGAACAATTGGTTGAACAAGATGGAGTAAAGGAAGAGAAAATTAAAGAAAATTTAAAATCCCTCGCTCAGCGTATGTATTTACTCAATGAAAATGAATATTTGAAGTTATCGCATCGTGTTTCATCATCAACTAGCCAATATTCTCTTAGCTATGTAACTGAGCGGCTCTTATCTATATATAAAAACTTAAGGGGTTCTTAAATGCTTGAGAGTCCGTGTATTGGTGTATATATACCAACAAAAAACCGCGTTGAGTTATTAAAGAGAGCTGTTGATTCTGTGTTAGAGCAGACTTATCAGAATTTTAAAATTTTAATAGTTGATGATGGATCATCTGATGGTACTTTTGAATATTTGACTTCTATTGATGATCCTAGAGTTTCATATATAAGAAATGAAATTTCTGAAAAAGCTTGTAGAGCTCGTAATAAAGCAATAGCAGCTTTAGATACTGAGTTAGTAACAGGCCTTGACGATGATGATATATTTTTACCAAATCGCTTAGAAGAACTCCTCAAAGTTTATGATCCTAACTATGCATTTGCTTGTAGTGGCTATATTTGGGATTACGGTGTACAAACAAAATCTTTGTTTTCTAAATCAAAAGTAATTTCGCTCTCAGATGCATTAGATCTAAACCAGTGCTCTAATCAAATTCTAGTTGAAAGACAAAGATTGTTAGATGTTGGAGGTTTTGATGCAAAATTACCTGCATTGCAAGATCATGATCTGTGGGTAAGGTTAATTGCTAAATATGGGAGTGCGTATCGTACGGGGAAAGAGCTTTATATTGTTAATGATGATCAAGAATTAGAGCGTATTTCATCTGTGAAAAATAAGCTTCAAGCGATAGACTTATTTGAAAAGAAGCACAGACCTATAATGTCTACTCGCAATAGGGAAAACTTTGCTTTTTATAGAAAAAAAATTGCCGGCGAGAAAGTTTCATTATTAGAACTATTTCACTCCACGCAGTACGGTTTGTTCTCTCTGAAAGTTAGGCATGCGCTTACGCAAAAATTAGAGCGGTTAGCAAGATATCGTTTAGAATATCTCCACACAGGCAAAGTGAGCCACCCGATAATTCATTGGTTTATGAATTATCTTGTTCCTTTGCTTGCCACTGGTGGGCCTGGAGCCTCCAGAGTCATTTTGTTATCTTCATGTATATTCTTTTTAGGTGCCACTAATACAGCCTCTTTCGGTAGTGACTTTTTTATTTTAATGCTAATAAATACTATGTTTAGTCAAAGTTTTGGTTTTTTCTTACTAAAACAAGACTATGCAAATTCGTTCTCTGCATTATCAAAAAAATCTATAATTGGGCTGTTTGTTGCTATTTTACTCCTTTTTTCTTTGAATTCTTTAGGGGTAGTGTCAAACCTAACTTATACCTTACCATTATTAGTTATTTTACATTTCTATTATCTTCTCAGGTTTCAAAGAATTGCTGAATCAGGATTTTTTGTTCTAGCTTTGTCAGAGTGTATGATATCTCTTATTTGCTTAATTGCGCCGATTATATTGAGTCAGATGCATATAACCCAAGTAAATGCGCCTTATTTGGTTTATGTTATAGCTTCTTTGATTGGTTTACTGATCTTATTACTTTTCTCAGTTAAGGGGCGGAGCTTCAATAAAAAAACTCCATCGTTGAAAAAGGTTTTTAACATTGCTATTTCAACATCAGCGAGCATATTTGCACTTTTTTGCTTTCCTTATGGTGCAAAAGAGATACTTGATGCTGATATGGCATCTTATGTCGCTTTGTGCATCTCATGTTTTTCAATTGCAATGTTAATACCTAGAACCCAGGCAAATAAATCTTTACCTGTATTGGGGTCTGACGATATATTAGTTTCTGATGTTTTTACTATTAATCAGAAGTACACCAAAATAATTTTAGTAAGTTGTTTCATTAGTCTTATTGTTGCTAGTTCATACTTAATTCTTCTAAAAGTTCCATGGCAGTTGGCTTTAAGCATTTCATCAATAATAATGGTTATTTTCATTTGTTCACAATATGGTTTTATTTATCTCACGACGTTGAGCTTGCATGATAAAGAAGGGGTAGTTGCAAAGTTAAACTTAATGGTTTTAGTTGCTACTTTGTCTGTTCTGTCAGTTGTTGTAATGAAGTCTATTGCTTTAGAGTTTATGTATCTTTTACTGCCAGTTATATGTATTGCTTTTATTGCACGAAATGTGAGGGCGAAAAAACATATTGTGAACAGTTTAGTAGTTGATAAGCCAATTGATGATAAACTAATTTAGATTATTTCAGGGCTATAACGATTAATTTTTATAATTTTTATTGCACTAGTCGTAGTGGGTTTAATTAAGTGAATAAGTACAGAAAAGATTTAGATGGTATCCGAGCAATAGCTGTATTACTCGTCCTTTTTTTTCATGTTGATATTGTTGTTTTTAAAGCTGGTTTCATCGGTGTCGATATTTTTTTTACAATTTCAGGCTTTTTGATTTCAGGCATAGTTTTGCGCGAAGTGCAAACTACAGGTTTTTCGTTTAAAAAGTTCTATATTCGTCGGGCAACTCGCCTTTTACCTGCTTATTTGTTCATGCTCATCATAACACTATTAGCTAGCCTATACATATTAGCTCCACTTGCGCTATTTGACTTTTTTAAAAGTGCACTTGCTTCATCTTTATTTGTTTCAAATTTTTATTTCTTATTTAATCATAGCGGTTATTTTTCAACGTCTGTCCATGAGTTGCCTTTGCTACATACGTGGTCATTATCTGTTGAAGAGCAGTTTTATCTTATAATGCCTTTGTCATTGATTCTTTGGATGAAAATCAAAATTTTTAAGATTCGCTTTGCTGTCTTACTCGGGTGCTTAGTTTTCTCTATTTTCGTAAGTGGTTTTTTAACGAGTTTTAATCAAGGGCTAAGTTATTTTTTAGTACCAAGCAGAATTCATGAGTTTTTATTTGGAACATTACTTGCTGTAATAATCAATCAATTCTCCAATAAAATTACTCCATCTACTTTTGCATCAAATGTATTGTTTGTTATATCAATATTAGGAATATTCCTTGTCTCAACTATGCTTTCTTCAAAAGGGGATTTTCCTGGTTATATAGCCTCTATAGTTTGCCTTTTTACTGCTCTATTGATTTATGTTGGCTTAAATGAAAATTGCATCAGCCATAAAGTTTTGGGTAATCGCTTGTTTGTTTGGATTGGGCTACTGTCATACTCAATCTACCTTTGGCATTGGCCAATAGTTTCATTATTAAAGTATATGCAAGTTGATTTTTATTGGTACACTCAGCTTACAATAGTAATGGTATCACTCTTTTTTGCTGCAATTAGCTACTACTACGTTGAAAAACCATTCCGTTATGGTGTCTATTCTAAAAATAGTAAAGTGGCTTTAGCATTGTATGCACTTCCGGCTGTGGTCCTCATGGGTTTTGTGTCATTTCATTCTTTACTTCCTAGTAAGTTTTCTCAACAAGCTGTTTTAGCTGAATTAATGACGAAGTCGGCGCCTGAAATGGGGCGAGAAATTTGCCATTCAAAGTATTTTGTAGAGGGAGAGCAATGTTATTTAGGTGATACAAACAGTAATCTAAATGGGCTTTTATGGGGAGACTCTCACGCAAGTCACTTTGCTCCATTTATAGATGTTTATGCCAAAAGCGCTCACTTAAAAGTTAAAGACACAACAATGGGTAATTGCCCTGCGATAGTAGATGCATCCACTTACGTTAGTAGTGTAAAATCTGAGTGTTTAGAAAAGAATAGCCAAGTATTGAATTACATAGAGCAAGAGCGCCCAGACAATTTATTTGTCGCCAGCTCTTGGTTTGGCTATGTTCGAACCGGGATAAGTGAACAATCTACAGCTCAAAATACGCAAAAAATCATAGATGGCATTGTCAAAACTCTTAATAATGTTCATCAACTTGGGGTTAGTAAGGTATATTTCTTTACAACGGTTGCTCGTCCTGAGAAGGACTTAAGTCACTGTTTCCTTAAGCAGCTTCGATTTACAAATAATAATTGCAACTTTCAATTAAACGAGAAGCAGGTTGATTTTAGTGCGGATTTGAGAAGTAAGTTATCCACATTAGATTTTGTTTATATAGTTGATGTAAATACAATGATTTGTAAAAAAGGTATTTGCAGAACAAGTATTGGTGATATTCCCTTGTATCGGGACTCTAATCACCTTAATAAATTTGGTGCGCAAGAGCTGGCTAAGCTTTACATGCGAAAATTATGATATTGTCATAATCATTGAAATTTGATGGGTTTTTAATAGGTTTTTAATAGGTTTATATGGACGTCTTGAATTATAAAAATATAGTTAAACTAGTTTTACTTGATAAATATAAAATATTGATAGTTTTTTTAATTTTTGCTGCTGTTTCAGTCTTTTATGCCTTAAGTTTACCTAACATTTATACTTCTCGGATAGTTGTTAGCTCTACTATTAATGAAGGGGGAAAACTAAGTGGCAGCTTGGGTGGTCTTGCTTCTATGGCAGGTATCTCGCTAGGTGGTGGAGAAATGAGTCCTGAAGTTGTAAAAGAGTCGTTAGTGAGTAATTCATTTCTGGGTAATTTTGTTAAAGAAAATAACTTAGGCAGCATATTGTTTGCAGCTAAGTCATTTGATCCATCGACTAAAAAGTTTATTTTTGACGAATCAATTTATGACTCTAAGTTAAGTGAATGGACTCGCAAGGTTAAATATCCTCAAGACGTTATTCCTGCGATTGATGAGTTGGCGAAAAAGCTTAAAGAGTCGTTAGTTGTAGGGTATGACAGAAAAACAAAGTTAATAACTGTGACGTTATCTTCATATTCCCCTGATTTTGCAAAAGAAACATTAACATTATTGATTTCAGATTTTAACATGTTTATGAAAAATAAAGAAAAAGAGGAAGCGGAGCTGACTATTAGGTATCTAAAAGATAAACTTAATCGTGAGCAGGTGTCTGAAATTCGCTTAGCACTTCAGCAACTGCTGGAGGATCAGCTTAAAAAATTAGCGCTAGCAGAAACAAAAACGGAGTATGCGTTAAAGGTTATTGATAACCCACTAAGAGCGTCTCAAAAGAGCTCTCCAAGGCGCTCAATTATTTGTTTAGCAATAACTTTGTTCGGTACTACGTTCTTTGCTTTATTGTTACTTACATTCAGAATAGCTAGGCTAGAAAGGTAGATGCACAAGCCTTTGTTATTCCAGTTTTATAGTGACCTTACCCGCTACCTTGCAATAATCTATTTGTTATTTCAAGTAGCAGTGATATCGATAATACCTTCAGTTACAATCTTAGACGAAATTATTCAGTTTATATTTTTATTGGGGATTATTGCATATTCAATAAAAAATGAATCTGCTAAGTATGTTCTAAAATTCTACCTTTTAATTAGTCTATGTATGGCTTTAATGAGTATTCAAGCTCTGTCACACAGAGGAATAGTTAATGTAGCATTTCAAATATTTGTTCATACGAAGTATGTACTTTACGTATCTGCTTTATTTATATTTTATGATGTGGACAAAATTAAGAAGATATTGAACCTATTTTTAGGTGTAAGTATTTTCTTTTTATTTTTTGATATAGCATTCCCAGGTATTCTTCATCAGCTCTTTGGTGTCGACCTACTTATTCGAGGTGGAGTAATAAGACCGATAGGCATACAGGCACATACAGGTACTTTAGGCTTCTTATTTTCGCTGTTTTCAGTTTATATACTTTTTAAAGTGAAGCGCGAAAACTATATTTGGTATTTATTATTTGCAGTGTGTGTTGTACTTGTATTTTTAACAAGTGTTAGAACTGCAATGCTCGCTTTTCCTATTATATTGCTGTGGCTCTTTAAGGACTCATTGAAGCAAGCATCATTTTTATTGTTTTTGATTATTCCTGCACTCTTTTTATTCAGTAAGACTAAATACGCAGACGAACTCGTTTATATTACTCAGCAAAATATAGAGATGAGTATTGAAGAGCCTCAGAAAAGTGCCTACATCAGGGGGATGATGCTTTATTTTTCGTTTGAACTTGCAAATGAAAATTTTCCTCTAGGGACAGGGGCAGCAACATTTGGTTCAGTTCGTTCTGATGACAGTAATGTTTATGCTTACCTTGGTGTTCATAATAGCCGCTTTTTTATAGAAAAAGATGGTATATATGATAGTAACTTTGCAAGTATACTAGGAGAATTTGGGTATGTTGGACTATTATTTTATGTTACTTTCTTTATGTTCGTAACTTCAAATAAACTTCTGCCACAAGGTTATCAATTTGGACAAGGCTGTTATCCGTTAATTATATTACTTATGTTGTATAGTTTCACAAATCCTGTTTTTATGAATACATTCCAGATTTTCTTATTTGCAATGTTTTATTTTGCAAGTATTGAGCGTTCTAAAAGCATAGATACTGTAAAAAAATGACTGAATAAGCTTGTAATTATACGTGTTTGACTAGATACCAATTTATCACCTTTAGGTACGATTAATTGTATCGTTATTTAAAGTGGCACTTATATTATGTTGGCATCTTCTGTACTATGGCACACTCTTCATTTATTGATACACCTTAAATTGAATGTTCAAAATGCTAGAGCATTACTGAAAATCAATGTCATTTGGCTTCAGTGATTAAGCCAGTTGAATGGCAGGTGTATCCATAAGTATTATCAGCATATCTCTATAACTATTGTTTCGAAGCCTTTTCAGTAATCTCTATCATCCTACCCAGTAAATTTTAATAATGTGATTTTTATGGTTTTTAAGGGATTATGTCTCTAATTAGAGGTGTTTAAGGTTCTAAACAATGATTGAGTTTTGATTTACTTACAATAAATTTGACCACTTGAAGGTAGATATTTTTGTTTATTTATCATCCTTTACGTTTACATTTGTATGTTTTTTGTTTACGTTTGTTTCAGGAAAGGGTTTTGATTTTACTTTGCAGGGATGGAATGAATGATTCGTTATTTCTTTTTACTTTTTGGTCTTATCTTACTTGTATTTCAGCATAATGCGTCCGCAGAGTGGCAAGGAGTTGTAAGCTTTAATGGGGTTGAGCGATACGGCATAGACTTTTCAGATGAAGCCCCTTCGCATATCTACGGTAATGATGTTTACTGGTTATTTGGCAATAAAAATGAAAACGGAGCTGATGCCCAACGTAATTTGTTCAAAGTTAATCTTTTAACAGGCTTATCTGAAGAAGTTACTTTTTCTACCCCTTACTCACTTATTGGCAACAGCACTGTAATATATAAAAATAAAATCTTCTCAGTGGGTGGCCAAAAAAACAATCAAAGAAACCATGCAATGAATACCTTGGTTTCTTACGATCTTGACTCTCGTGAAATAGAGTATTTACCATCATCGTCATTATCAAGAACTGGTTCGTGCACGCTCCCTTATAACGGAAATCTATATGTCTTTGGTGGTAAGGGGTTCGACACATTCAATAAGGGTAAATTAAAAATAGATGATGATGGCTTCTATTATACAGATTTAGTCGAAACACCTACTCTTAGGCCTGAAATTCAAAAGTATAATATTGCACGAAAAAAATGGACGATATTAGAGCAGCAGAAACTTTTACCTGGTTCTCTTAGCTGCTCGCAAATCAATCAACACTTTTACTTTGTAGGTAGAAATACTTATCACGACCCTGTTGGTGAGCTTTATCACTATGACCTTATAAATAACGCTTGGGCAACTATCAAATTACCAACTCCATTGTCATACGCACGTTTAACAACTGTTGGCGATAGGGTAGTTGTGGTTGGAAAACAAGATTTTTCAGTAGGCCAAATTTGGGAGATGTATGTTTATGATACAAAAGCTGGGTCTTGGTCTGAAAAAATAACAACACCATCGAATAGTGCTTTTGTTTCTATTCATGGCTCTGAAAAAGGTATTTATTTAGTCGAATTATCCTCTTCAAGCGATGAACAAAACACTTCCTACAAAATTTATCACTACGATACTGCGTTAACTAACGCTAATCAGTTACTTGATGTGTATTTAGAAAGCCAATTTATTACAGCTGAAGAGAGTAACGATATATTTACAATTCAGTCTATTGGGGCAAATAACTTAGTGAGTATCACCCTCAACGATACATCTAAATATGAGCAAATTACTCAAACGAAGTCAGGGAAAGACTTAAAAGACATCACAAAACAACTGTATGAATATATATATGATGATTTTGATTTTATTGTTTACATTACTAATGAAAATGAGCTAACCAAGCAAACAGGCACACGCTTTCATATGTCTTTAGCAAATGATATTAAAGGAATTGGGAGGGATCTTTATAATATTAGTGACTCTTATGGAAGTGCTAGAAACCTTGAAAGTTTAATCGTGCTTAAGCACAAAAATGATATTATTTATGGGCCTTCTTTGCATGAATTTATGCACCGTTGGGGGAATTATCTAAAAGGCCCGCTAGATAGCGAAAGGCAATACAGCTGGTTTGAACCCAGCACTTTCAATGGAAGCCATTGGGATTTTCTATCTCATGGGGGGCAGTTGGGTGGCTGGCAGCAAGAAGACTTTAATTACAGGCTATTACCCGATGAAAACCAGTACTTACTTAATAACTCACTTGAAGGGAGAGTAGACTTTTCACCTCACGGGTTAGGAAACAACTTCTACCCTTATAGTAAATTAGAGTTGTATTTGATGGGGGCCGTTGACTTCACAGAGATACCAAGTTTGATAGAACCTGCCCACAAGCCGATAGATACAGGAATGTATCCTTTTTATGAAATTAGTCAATTTAATAAAATAGACAAAGAAGAGTTAATTAGAATTAATGGTAACAGAGAACCAAATGTATATACCTCCGATAAAGAGTTGAATGCTTTATTTGTCGTTATTAGTAAAGAAAATCTAAGCTATTCAGAGTGGGGTCATTACAAAAAACAGGTCGATAATTTTATTTTAAAGGGTACAGATGAGTACACTCGACTCAATAACTTTTGGGAAGCAACAAATGGGTTAGTATCTTTAGCTAATATTCCATATCACTTGTTTTTAAAAGAAAACCTCTTAACTAAACTTAAAAGTATAGAAAAGCCTAAAGTTAAATTACCAGAAAAGTTAGTTATTAAACTTGAGGGTAATGACAACTTTATACTTGCACACGAAGAACCTTTCTTAAAGCTCTTAGATATGGCTGAAGTAGAACATGAATACTCTACTGCGTATAACCTAATTCATAACTTACCCAATAAACTAGAAAAAGGTCATCATGTTATTGAGTTTACTGCATCAAGCAACATCAATAGCTCTGATCTTGAGACTGTGAGTGTTTATATTGATAGGGATACTGATGGCGATGGTCATATTGATCTTTTAGACGAGTTTCCAGCTAATCCAAATGAGTGGGCTGACTTTGATAAAGATGGCTTGGGTAATAATGAAGATCTTGATGATGATAATGATGGATTAAGTGATATTTCTGAGCAGCAACACGGTACTGATCCACTAAATCCTGACTCGGATCAAGACGGCATAACAGATGGAAAAGAAATTGAGCTTGGTTCTAATCCATTAGATGCAAATGAAGATATAGACGGAGATGGCTACACTAATTTAGAGGAAAAACTGTTAGGTTCTGACCCGTTAGAATCAAGCGATTATCCACAGCCATTTCCTGCTTGGATAAATGTTATCTTTGAAAACTAATATTTACATTTTATAAGGAATTTAATAATGAAATCATTGAAATTTTTTACTTTTTTAGTGTTGTTGTTCTCATCTAAAACGTTTGCTCAACAATGGGACCATGGTAGTTTAAGCTTAATTGGTAACTACAATGGAGATTACTTTTTAAGAGTTACTAATGTTCCAAATGAATCAAATGCAGTCCCTTCATATAATGAGAGGCTTTTTAAACTCTCTAAATCACTTGGTAAAGATGGTTTTGCAATAGCTTTGGCTGCAATATCAAGTAAGAAGCAAGTCTTTATTAGTTCAGATGTTGATACACCAACAGGAGCTTACCCTGTTATATCAATAATTTACTTAACTAATAAACCTGTGATTGAGTAAGTTAAGAAAGCTTGGTTCATTAGCTTGTTTTAAAGGCATAATTAATGACAAAATTCGCGGCTCTAACCTTATTAATACTTGTTTTAGTGATCACGACTGTTGTAAATGACAAGAATATTATTTCTGTGGAGGAGACTCCTGCTCAGGCTTCTAAATTGTCATTAGAAGAGCCTCCATATAGTTATAAATTTTATACTTCTTCGGAAAGCTCGGTGAGCAATGACCCTATTGTTAAAAAAGTAAAACTAGAAGATAGCGTTACCAAAGAGCCTCAATTTAAACATCAGCCAACTCCGTTTGAAGGGACGAATGAGCTGCTTGAAATAGAGCTTAATCTTCCAACACAAGTCTTACCGGGTGTTGAATATATAGAAAGTGAGGAAAAGCCATTTTTTAATGGAACCAATGTAGGGAAACGTATATCTGTTGTGCCCGGTGTTGTTCCGTTATTAATCAGTGAAGAGCCGCCTCAGGAAGAACAAGATAGCATTACAGTTTATTAGAATTAACCTAGTAACAACTCTTATACATTTTTTTTAGCGTTTTTCTGACTAATCAAGCTATAATAGCTGCAATTTTTACCAGTTTGGAGTCATGATGGAATTTAAGAGTGTATCAGTCGTAGGCCTTGGCTACATTGGTTTACCTACAGCGGCGGTTATTGCTTCTCGTGGGATTAACGTTATTGGTGTAGATGTAAGCCAGCATGCAGTAGATACAATTAATGCAGGGAATGTACATATCGTAGAGCCAGATCTTGATATGGTTGTGCGTAGCGCTGTTAAAGCGGGTAATTTAAAAGCCACTACTCAACCAGAAAAGGCACAGGCGTTTATGGTTGCGGTACCGACTCCTTTTAAAGAAAATTATGAGGCTGATCTGTCATATATTGAAGCAGCAGCTAAATCTATTGCACCAGTACTCGAAAAAGGTAACTTAGTTATCTTAGAATCGACGTCACCGGTAGGTGCAACTGAAGAGTTAGCTAGGTGGTTAGCTGAAGCTCGTCCTGATTTAACTTTTCCGCAGACACACGGGTCTGAAGCAGATATCAATGTAGCACATTGTCCAGAACGTGTTCTTCCTGGTCATGTTTTACGTGAGTTAGTTGAAAATGACCGTGTTATTGGTGGTATGTCTGAAGCATGTTCAACTAAAGCCGTCGCTTTATATAAAACCTTTGTTGTTGGTGAGTGTTTACTTACAAATGCTAGAACAGCTGAAATGGCCAAATTGACTGAAAACTCATTCCGCGATGTAAATATTGCCTTTGCCAATGAATTATCAATGATATGTGATAAGTTAGGTATTGATGTGTGGGAGCTTATCAAATTAGCAAATCGCCATCCGCGAGTTAATATCTTAAACCCAGGGCCTGGTGTAGGTGGTCATTGCATCGCAGTTGATCCTTGGTTTATTGTTAGTTCAGCACCTGATACTGCAAAGCTTATTCGTCAAGCCCGGGAAGTTAATGACAGTAAACCGCATTATGTATTAAAACAAATTACAGATGCAGCTGATCAGTTTAAGAAACCAGTGATAGCATGCTTAGGCATAGCATTTAAAGCAGATATAGATGATTTACGAGAAAGCCCAGCTTTAGATATCACAAAAATGTTAGCTGAAAATAATAATGCAGAGGTATTGGTTGTTGAACCTAATATTGATGAGCTGCCTCAGTCATTAACAAACTTAGGTGTAAAGTTAGTTTCGATTGAAGAAGCGCTTGAGAAAAGTAATACCCTTGCTGTATTGGTAGACCATAAAGAGTTTAAACTTTTACCACCAGAGAGTGTGGCAAAGAAAGTGGTTGTTGATAGCCGCGGTATTTTTTAATATTAAGATAATAAATAAAAGCCTGCCTTTTGGCAGGCTTTTGCATGTAGGAAAGTAAATGAAAGTATTAACAGTATTTGGTACGCGCCCAGAAGCAATAAAAATGGCGCCACTGGTATTAGCTTTAAATGAAAACCCTCACATAGAGTCAAAAGTCTGCGTTACAGCTCAGCATAGAGAAATGCTTGACCAAGTGCTTGCTTTATTTAATATCACCCCAGATTTTGACCTGAATATTATGAAATCAGGGCAAGACCTATATGATGTGACAAGTAAAATTTTGTTAGGTTTACGCGATGTGCTTGAAGAGTTTAAGCCGGATTGGGTTCTAGTTCATGGTGATACAACGACGACATTTGCGGCATCAATGGCTGCATTTTACAAACAAATTAAAGTTGGTCATGTTGAAGCTGGTTTAAGAACTGGCAATTTATATAGCCCGTGGCCAGAAGAGGCTAACCGAACTCTAACCGGAGTCATAGCAGCAAAGCATTTTGCTCCTACACAAGCATCGGCAAATAACCTTTTGCATGAGCATGTTTCAGAGTCTGATATTGTGATTACCGGTAACACTGTTATTGATGCATTATTGCAAGTGAAAAATGAAGTGCTGCCAACAGCTGCAACTCAAAGTTCTATGGCAGAGAAGTTTACAGATATCGTTGATAAACCATACGTGCTGATCACAGGACATCGCCGAGAGAGTTTTGGTGGTGGATTTGAGCGAATTTGCGAATCTATTTCTCAACTAGCTACTAAGTACCCGAACTTTAACTTTATTTACCCTGTACATTTAAACCCTAATGTACAAGAACCTGTTAATCGTTTGTTGGCAGATAAAAGTAATGTGAAATTAATCGCACCGCAAGATTACTTACCATTCGTGTATTTAATGGACCGTTCAAATTTGATTTTAACAGATTCTGGCGGCGTGCAAGAAGAGGCCCCAAGCTTAGGTAAACCAGTACTTGTAATGCGCGATACAACAGAGCGCCCAGAAGCTGTGGCCGCAGGTACAGTGAAGCTCGTAGGTACAGATGTAGAAAAAATTGTAGACTCTGTTAGTGAACTAATTGAAGACAGTAATTTATACACAACAATGAGTAAAGCACATAACCCTTACGGCGATGGCAAAGCATGCAAACGCATAATTGATGCATTGTTGAACGCTTAATTAAAAGGCCAGTGTTAGTTATATTAAACTAAGACTGGCCTAGAAGCTAAAACGCAATTTTTCAACTGTCACAATGTAATTGTTTTAGCTAAAGTGTTTTTATTGCATTAAGTACAGTCTGAACTAATTTTTCTGCTTCTTCTTGATTACTGCACTCTGCATAACACCTAAGCTCCGGAGCATTACCAGACGGCCTTAGGTGAACAATATCACCATTTTCGAAAGTCATTCTAAAACCATCCGTTTTATCAATATTTGTCAAAACATTGCTTAATTTTAGTTTTGGTAGCCACAAAGATGAGTTTTGACTAATATTGTGTATCAGCTGTAAGCTTTTATCTCTAGCAAACTCCTTGATTCGATCGCTTGCTGTAAAGCGTTGGGGGAGTGACTTAACTAATCTAGAGATAGTTGTTTGTTGTAGTTGACTTAAAACTACGATAGCGGGTAATACAGCATCTCTTGTTGGAAGAGGTGTAATTGAATGACCATTAACCTGAACTGTTGAAGCTAATAGGTATCCCCCGTTTGCTTCAAAGCCAGCAACTGTTGCAAATTTTTTCGTAAGATTTTCAAATTCATCAATAACGTATGGAGAGCCTATCTTCGTTCGGACTACTGACTTAAAAGAATTCGATTTTTCAATTGCAGAATTACAACTAACCGGTGTTGATAATGCTTCAATGTTTAATAACTTGGAACAGATTAGCCCTAAAACATCGCCTCTTAACCACTCTCCATTTTCACCTGATAATAGTGGGCGATCACCATCACCATCAGTAGAAAATAGAGCGTTTAATTTATATTCCTTCACCCACGCACGTGCAAGCTGCTTATCTTCAAAAGAGACCGCTTCAGTATCTATGGGAACAAACTCATCACTGCGACCAAGAGCAATCACTTCAGCACCAAGCGATTCAAATATGTCACAATAAATATCACGCCCTGCACTTGAGTGTTCATAAATACCAATGCGCTTACCTACTAGTAAATCGCTCGGAAACACATCTATGTTTCTTTTTATGTATAAAGATTTAGCTTCATCTCTGTATATAAGGGGGGGTAAATTAACTAAAGAGTTAAATTCGACATCGGCATTTAAAATAGCCACTTCATCACTTTTGGTTATTTCGCCATCAGAGCCATAAAACTTTAATCCATTTCTATCAAAAGGGATATGGCTACCAGTAACCATAATTGAAGGTATTTTGCTTTGTAAAGCATAATACGCCAATGCTGGTGTTGGGATTACACCGAAAAAGTGAACTTCTATACCCCGCTCCCCTAAACTTGAGCTGATTGCTTGAGCCATTTTGTAGCTACTAGGACGATTATCAATAGCAATAGCAATAGTTGTAAACGCATTTTTATTTTGCATTACTTCGGCGAACGAAAGTGCGAAAGCTGCACAGACATCTGGTGTAAAATCTTCTACTAATCCTCTAGCACCACTTGTTCCAAAAGTAATGCCTGAATTTAAAATTAGTTTGTGACTACTCAGCATAATGAGAATGAATTGAAATATTTGAATTTATTATAGCGACCAAGCTCGAAAAAAAGAAATAAAAATTAAATATTAAAGTAATACTATTCTGGTCAACTCCAGCCGGACACTTTTCTTAAAGAATTTTTAAATTCTACTGGTGACTAATCATTATTAGCTGAGTGCAGCCTCTCCAGATTGTAATGATATTGGTTGTTTAGTGAGCTTATAATGTTGGAGTTGTACAATGTTAAGCTAAAACTTTAACTTTAGGGTTTTCGATAAGTGTTTATTCCTATAGAATTCGGAAGCTGTAAATGGAATTTTAACAAAACCAATAATAAGTGATGAAGAGTTATGCTTAGAACAGATGTATATCCTGTAATTTTATCTGGTGGTTCTGGAACTCGCCTGTGGCCACTATCTCGTAAACATCATCCAAAACAATTTATTAAGTTAATCAGTAACTACACTATGGTGCAAGAAACAGCTTTGCGCCTTAAAGGTTTTAATAGGCCGATTGCTGTCTGTAATGAAGCTCATCGTTTTACAATTGCTGAGCAGCTAGCAGAAATTGGTCAAAACCCTTCAGCCATAATTCTAGAACCTGTAGCTAGAAATACAGCTCCAGCGATTGCACTTGCTGCCCATAAAGCGGTCGAGTTGAACCCAAATGCTATTTTAGTTGTTCTTGCTGCAGATCATGTAATTGAAGATACAGATGCTTTTCAAGCTGCAGTTGAGGCTGCAGTTGAAGAAACTAATAATAATTCACTCATAACATTCGGTGTTATACCTGAAAAACCAGAAACAGGTTTCGGTTATATTCAAGCACAGAAAAAAGGGCATCTAAGTTCAATAAAAAGGTTTGTAGAAAAGCCTAATGCTATTACTGCTCAAAATTATGTTAATAGTGGCGATTATTATTGGAATAGTGGAATGTTTGTATTTAAAGCTCAAGATTATCTTGATGAGTTAAATATACATGACCATAAGATGGCTACTACAGTTAAAAATGCATATAACAATGCTCAAAGCGATTTTGATTTTACTCGAGTGAGCAAAGAAGACTTTTCAAAATGTGAGAGTAACTCAATTGATTACACCATAATGGAAAAAACCAGAAAAGGAGTGGTTCTTCCCATTAGTGTCGGTTGGAACGATGTTGGTTCATTTTCTGCTTTATGGGAAGTTCTTGATAAAGATGCAAATGGAAATGCAAATTTAGGTGATGTTGAAAATATAGACTCTAAGAATTGTTTAGTTCAATCGGAAAATCAATTTGTGGCGACTATAGGTGTTCAAAATTTAGTTGTTATAGGAACGAAAGACTCGGTTCTTGTTGCCAACAAAGATCGAGTTCAAGATGTTAAAACAATTGTTCAACATTTAGAGCGTACTGAACGTATTGAGCATTTATTACACAGAGAAGTTCATCGCCCTTGGGGTAAGTATGACTCAATTGATAATGGTCATCGATATCAAGTTAAGCGAATCACTGTTAAACCAGGCGCATCACTCAGTAAGCAGATGCATCATCATCGAGCAGAGCATTGGATAGTGGTTTCTGGTACAGCTATTGTAGAGGTGGATGAAAAAGAAACACTTCTCAGTGAAAACCAATCGATATATATACCATTAGGGGCGACTCACCGCCTAACAAACCCAGGTAAAGTTAATTTGGAGTTAATTGAAGTTCAAAGCGGTAGTTACTTAGGTGAGGATGATATCGTTCGATTTGAAGATAACTATAATAGAAAGTAGGTTACTATGTATTTCATTGACTTTGCTCGAAACAAAAACTTATGAGAGTCCTTCATATTGGCAAATACTATAGCCCATTTCAAGGTGGGATAGAGAACTTTACAAAAGATTTAGTTGAAAGCAAATATTATCAACAGAATGTGGATACTGTTCTATTAGTGCATCAAGATAAAACTGGGGTATCAACTACGCATGAGTTGGTTAATGGCGTCTGGGTCGTAAAGGTGAAGCTTCAATGTGTATTGTTGTATGCGCCTATCAGCCTTTCTTTTTTAAGAGAACTCAAAATGCTTCTTAAGTCGTTTCGGCCAGATATTATTCATATTCACATGCCGAACTTATCTGCATTTCATTGCTTATTTTGCGATGAGGCTAGAGCAGTTCCTTGGGTGGTACATTGGCACTCTGATGTTTTAGGGCAAGTTCCTGACTGGAAAATTCGTTTTGCCTATCGAGGTTATGCTTTGTTAGAGCATCGCTTGCTTAAAAGAGCTGTTAGTGTTATCACTACATCTCCAGTTTATTTAAAAAATAGCACTGTCCTTCAACGACACAGGGAAAAGTGTGTTACGATTCCATTAGGGGTTAAATCCATATCATCAGTAACAGCGACTAAGAAAGGTGTTGATGATTTAAAACTACTAATCATTGGCAGACTTGTCTACTATAAGGGACACAAATATCTTATCGAAGCTTTAAGTCAGCTAAAAAAAACCAACTTACGCATTGTCGGAGATGGTTCACTTAGGGATGACTTGAGAATATTAGTTGGTCAATTAGGATTGAATAATCAGGTAGAATTTTTAGGTAAATTAACCAATCACCAGCTCTGCCTTGAAATTCAAAACTGTGATCTTCTGTGTTTACCATCGATTGAAAAAACAGAAGCATTCGGTGTAGTACTGCTTGAGGCTGCTAGGCAAGGTAAGCCATCTCTTGTGACAAATGTTAAAGGTAGTGGTATGAGTTGGGTGGTTAGGCATAATGAAACAGGAATTGTGGTGCCGTTTTGCAATAGCTTAGCTATAGTCAAAGCCTTAAAGCCACTGCAATACGAGCCAGAAAAGCTGAATTCAATGGGGAAAGCAGCACAAGTTCGATTTAACAAACTATTTTTAATTGATAGTGTTTCAAAGCAAGTGATTTCACTTTATAGATCCATATTGAACTAGTAGAAAAATAGAATATTTACCAAAGCTCAGTTTTGTTGTCACAGACTCACATTGTAAAACATTCCTAGCTGGAGCTTTTGGAATTGTAATGAAAGTACAAGAGCTTGAAAGTCAAGTTTTAGTAAGTAGTAGATGTTTCTATGCCATAGGTAGCCTAAATAAGTAACAGATATGCCAAGGCCCTAAAAGCTTCCATTGTATTAATCATTAAAGTATTATTAACCTTATGGGATTAACAATTGAAAGATTGTTAATTGGTTAATTGTGTTTAAGAACTAAAGTAGTAGGGAAACATGCATCGTATCAAGAAATATTCAGACGTTAACATCCCCGATGATGACGGCATTGATATTGTACAGGTCACAATTGACTTACTTTCCCAGTGGAAATTAATATTATTGATATTAACCATTGGCACTGCCATATCTGTTACTTTTATAATGCGTGAACAAAGGTTATATTTGGTTCAAACTGAGTTCGATATGCCTACATCGGCAACTGTGAGTCGTCTAAATGAAAAGGTTTATAAGCCTTACACTTCAAGTGAAATCTTTAATACTTTTTATAATGCAGCTACTTCTAAATCTACACTAAAAAACTTTATTGAAGATGAAAATGTTTTGTCAGAATTGTTTCCTAATGTTAAAAATATTAGTAAAAACGAAGACTACTATTATTCAAAAGTTTTCAGAATGCTTGATCACGAAGCATTTTTTGATAATACAAGTGACGGTATGGCTTCTAGTAACACATCGACTTCATTTAAAACATTGACGAGCTTTAGACTTGGTTTTATTTTTGATAACGAAAGAAAAGCACTAAGCCTATTAAATCGTTACATCAAATATTTAGATGCTTATCTTATTGAGGAGGAAGAAAAATCACAGAGGTATTTTGTAAACTCTAGAATAATCGCTATTAATAAAGAAATAGATAAATTACGCAGGAAAGAAAAGCAGAGCCGTAAGATTAAGATAGTCAAGCTTGAAAACGATAATAATTTAGCAATTGAAAGCTTAAAGCAAAAGAGAAATCTCCTTATAAATCGAGCAAGACAAGACAGGCTTACTGAAATCGCTATCCTTGAAGAAGGTAACCAAGAGAAGCTGGAAAGGTTAAAGTTGAAGCGAAGACTTCTATTGGATAAATATGAGAAAGACAAAAGACGTCAAATCTTAGAGCTGAAGGAAGCACTTGAGTTAGCTCAGGCTCTTGATGTTGATTCACCAACTCCAATTAATCAGCTGAGTAAAAAGAAAAATGATGAAAATAGTATAACTAACATCAAGATAGACAATAATGGTGGCCAAAATTTACCGCTATACCTCATGGGAACCCAGTTTTTAATTACTCAGATTGAAGTTGTAAAAAGTAGGGATGGAGCTGAGTACCTTAGCGAACTAGCAGTAATTGATATGGAAATCAAACTTATAGAAGAGGATGTAAGGCTTTCAAGGCTGAGGGATCGTGAATCAGATGAAAGGCTATTGTTAGAACTTAATGAAATAGCCCAAAATATTGAACTGTTAAGAAATGATAAAAAAATTGCTGACTTAAAATCAAGAAAAAGTGATGATGAATACGTTCCAGGATTAGCAGCTTTGAAAGCTGAGCTTGAAAGTCTTAAACAAATAGATATAGATCTCCAACACTTGAAGCTCTACAGAATATCACTTCCAGTAGTTGAAAATAGAGCATCCTTACCAACTAAAAAGAAACTGAAGTTACTATTTGGTTTTATAGTAAGCTTGTTTATATCTTTTTTCATTGTCCTTTTACGCTCAGCCATTATGAAGAGACAGCAGCGTAGCTTACGTAGTAATGAGTGACGGACGAAGTGCTACAAATTTTAACGTTTAAGTGTATATATTCTTTAAATAATAAATTTCAGGTTAGTTTTTGAGATGAAAAAAACAGCATTAATTACAGGGGTTACTGGGCAAGATGGCTCTTATTTGGCTGAGTTTCTACTTGAGCAAGGGTATGAAGTTCATGGTATTAAAAGACGTTCTTCATCATTTAACACTCAAAGAGTTGATCATATATATCAAGACAGGAATTTAGCCAGCCCTGACTTTTTTTTACATTATGGAGATTTGACTGATTCTTCGAATTTAACTCGCATTATCAGTGAGGTACAACCTGATGAGATATATAATTTAGGAGCTCAATCTCACGTAGCTGTATCATTTGAGACTCCAGAATATACAGCTGATGTTGATGCTATAGGAACTTTACGTTTGCTTGAAGCTATACGCTTTTTGGGCTTAGAGAAAAAAACTCGTTTTTATCAAGCTTCCACTTCTGAGTTATATGGTCTAGTTCAAGAAGTACCTCAAAAAGAAACCACCCCTTTTTACCCTCGTTCTCCATATGCTGTTGCAAAGATGTATGCTTATTGGATAACTATTAACTACCGTGAGTCATATGGCATATATGCGTGTAACGGTATTTTATTTAATCATGAATCTCCCCGTCGTGGTGAGACTTTTGTTACCCGTAAGATCACAAGGGCCTTATCAAATATAGCTAATGGCTTAGAAAAGTGCCTATATCTTGGCAATATGGACGCGCTTAGAGATTGGGGTCATGCCAAAGATTATGTGCGTATGCAATGGATGATGTTGCAGCAAGAGCAACCACAAGACTTTGTTATTGCTACTGGGAAACAGATATCGGTACGAGATTTTGTCATTATGTCAGCCAAAGAAGCGGGTATTGAACTTGAATTTAGTGGTGAAGGCGTTGATGAAATAGCCACAGTTGTTAGTGTTGATAATAGTATATCGCCTGAGATTAAAGGCGGTGATATTATTGTCCGTGTTGAACCTCGCTATTTCCGTCCTGCTGAGGTTGAAACCTTACTTGGCGACCCTGCTAAGGCTAAAAAAGAGCTTGGATGGGAGCCCGAGATAAGTATTGAACAAATGTGTGCGGAGATGATGCAAAGCGACCTAGCAGAAGCAAGGAGACATGCTTTACTTCATCAACACGGTTATGATGTTAGAGTTTCGGTTGAGTAGCGCGTTATGACTAAGAGGATTTTCATAGCTGGGCACAATGGCATGGTTGGTTCAGCACTGGTTAGAAAGCTCGCTGAACAAGACGATGTTGAACTTATCTGCCAAAGCCGTCAAGAACTAGATTTAACCGATCAGCGCGCCGTCGCTGATTTTTTTCAGAGTAACCAAATTGATCAGGTTTATTTAGCTGCTGCTAAGGTCGGTGGTATTATGGCAAATAATAGTTATCCGGCAGAGTTTATCTACCAAAACCTGATGATGGCATCGAACATTATACATTCTGCTCACCTTGCTGATGTTAATAAGCTTTTATTTTTGGGCTCTTCTTGTATCTATCCAAAGTTGGCGAGCCAACCAATGCAAGAGTCGGAGCTGTTAACTGGCTATTTAGAGCCAACTAATGAGCCTTATGCGGTTGCTAAGATAGCTGGTATAAAGCTTTGTGAATCTTACAATAGGCAGTATGGCCGTCACTATCGTAGCGTTATGCCGACTAACCTGTACGGCCCTAATGATAACTTTCATCCACAAAACTCTCATGTTATTCCTGCATTAATGCGTAAGTGTCATGAAGCTAAATTAGATAATGCCGAAGAAGTGGTTATCTGGGGGACTGGCAAGCCAATGCGTGAGTTTTTGCATGTTGATGATATGGCGAGTGCCTGCGTGCATGTGATGAATCTTGAACAACAAAGTTATCAAGACGCCACAGAGCCTATGCTGTCTCATATCAATGTTGGGACTGGGGTTGATTGTACTATTGCAAAGTTGGCGCAAACCATGGTTGAGGTGGTCGGTTTTAAGGGGCAGTTGCGCTTCGATACTGAAAAACCAGATGGTGCACCACGTAAATTATTAGATATATCAAGGCTTAAAACACTAGATTGGCAGGCAGATATTTCACTAGAAGAAGGCTTAGCGGCGACTTACCAATGGTTTTTAGCAAATCAGCAAATGATTAGAAGCTAATGAACTGATGCTTGAGCGAAACGGAAAAGTAACATGAAGATTTTGGTGACCGGTGGAGCCGGTTTTATCGGTAGTGCAGTTATTAGGTATTTAATTGATGAGCTAAAAATTGCTGTTGTCAATGTAGATAAACTGACTTATGCTGGTAACTTATCAACCCTTGGGAGTGTATCAGCTAGCCCACTTTATCACTTTTGTCATCATGATATTTGTGATGCACAAGCAATGCGGGATATTTTTGAGACTCATCAACCGGATGCGGTAATGCATTTGGCTGCTGAGTCTCATGTTGACCGTTCTATTGATGGGCCTGCCGATTTCATTCAGACCAATGTAGTCGGTACTTATGTGCTGCTTGAGGTGGCGCGTAAATACTATGCACGTTTACAAGGCGATAAAAAAGACGGTTTTCGTTTTCATCATGTTTCGACAGATGAGGTGTATGGTGATTTAAGTGATACTGACTTGATGTTTACTGAAACCACACCTTACGCGCCGAGCTCTCCATATTCTGCGACTAAAGCCAGTTCAGATCATTTAGTGAGGGCTTGGGGGAGAACCTACAACTTACCTGTGGTGCTCAGTAATTGCTCTAACAATTACGGTCCTTATCAGTTTCCTGAAAAGCTAATTCCTAAGGTCATTATTAATGCCTTAAATGCTCAAGCTATTCCTGTCTATGGTGAAGGTTTGCAGATCCGCGATTGGTTGTATGTTGAAGATCACGCTAGAGCCTTAGTTGAGGTCTTACATCACGGAGGTTTGGGCGAGACGTATAACATTGGTGGTCATAATGAACAAACCAATATCAATGTGGTTAAAACAATTTGTCGTACCTTAGAGCAAATGCTCAGTAGTGAGCAGCTTGCTAAGCTTCCTCAACCACTTGAAAGCTTAATTACTCATGTTACAGATAGACCTGGGCATGATTTACGTTATGCCATTGATGCGAAGAAGATTCAGCAAGATCTTGGCTGGGTGCCGCAAGAGACTTTTGAAACTGGTATTGCCAAGATCGTAGCATGGTATTTGGAAAACCATGATTGGTGGCAAGAGATCATCGACACAGACAATGAATCAACGTCCCGTTTGGGTTTGGGGGATAAAAAATGAATTGGAAAGGTATTGTCCTAGCAGGTGGCTCTGGTACTAGATTGCACCCGGTAACTCTAGGGGTTTCAAAACAGTTATTGCCGATTTACGACAAGCCGATGATTTATTATCCGTTGTCTGTATTAATGCTTGCTGGCATTAGAGATATTTTGTTGATCACAACGCCCCATGACAGAGTGGCATTTGAAAACTTGCTTGGTAATGGTGAGCGCTTTGGGATCAATTTGAGTTATGCTGAGCAGCCCTCTCCAGATGGCTTAGCCCAAGCGTTCATTATTGGCGAAACCTTTATTGGTGATGACAATGTTTGCCTTATTTTGGGTGATAACTTGTTTTACGGCCAAGGTTTTAAGGGCTTTATGGAGCAAGCTATGGCACGACCAACCGGGGCAACGGTTTTTGGTTATCAGGTGAAAAACCCACAAGACTTTGGTGTTGCTGAGTTAGATGACAACAACAAAGTGATTTCAATCGAAGAAAAGCCGAAAAATCCAAAGTCTAATTTTGCTGTCACCGGCTTGTATTTCTATGACAATAAAGTGGTAGAAATTGCTAAGCAAGTCAAACCCTCATGGCGTGGCGAGCTTGAGATCACCTCAATTCACGATGCTTATTTACAGCGTGGCGAATTAAACTTTGCAGGCTTTGGCCGAGGCTTTGCTTGGCTAGATACTGGCACCCATGACAGTATGATGAATGCGGGACAATTTGTTCAGGCGATTGAGCTACGACAAGGGTTAAAAATTGCGGCGCTAGAAGAGATAAGCTATCGCAATGGCTGGTTAAGTAAAGCGCAATTGCTTGAGCGTGCTGAGAGTTTAGCAAAAACTGAATACGGCCAATACCTAAAGGCCATCGCTCAACCCCAACACAAGTAGTTGGGTATTTTGAGCGCGAATTGATAGGATAGTTAACGTGAACCATCAAATTAAACAGAATTTACAAACTAAATTAGAAAACAAACAGGCAATCATCGGTATTGTTGGGCTTGGCTATGTAGGCTTGCCTTTGATGCTACGTTATGCCGATATTGGCTATAAAGTGATTGGTCTTGATATTGATCAGAGTAAAGTAGACGCCCTTGGCATAGGTAAAAGCTATATTGAGCACATTGATAGCAAGAAAATCGCGGAGGCTTTGAGCAAAGGCTTTAAACCAACAACAGACTTTCATGCTGCTAGTGAATGTGATGCACTTATCTTATGCGTACCTACGCCTTTGAATAAATATCGTGAGCCTGATTTAAGCTTTGTATTACAAACCACAGAAGCGTTGATCCCACATATGCGTGAAGGCCAAGTGGTGTCTTTAGAGAGTACGACATATCCGGGCACGACACAGGAAGAGTTGCTACCTCGAATTGAGCAAGCAGGTCTTAAAGTCGGAAAAACTGCCTTTTTAGTCTACTCACCAGAGCGTGAAGACCCTGGAAATCCAAATTTTGAAACTAGCACTATTCCTAAGGTCGTTGGTGGACATACTCTTGCTTGTAGCGATATCGGAGTTGCTTTATACCAACACGCTATCGATAAAGTGGTGCCTGTAAGCTCTACCAAAGTGGCTGAAATGACTAAGCTGCTAGAGAACATTCACCGTGCGGTTAATATCGGTTTGGTTAACGAAATGAAAGTGGTTGCTGATAAAATGGGCATCGATATCCACGAGGTTATCAACGCCGCCGCGACCAAACCTTTTGGCTTCACCGCTTATTATCCTGGTCCGGGGTTAGGTGGTCACTGTATTCCTATCGACCCGTTTTATCTAACTTGGAAAGCCCGTGAATATGGCCTGCACACACGTTTTATTGAACTAGCAGGTGAAGTGAACACTGGTATGCCTACTTGGGTTATTTCTAAGTTAACCGATGCGCTTAATGAGCAAGGTAAATCTGTTAAAGGTGCTAAAATTCTTGTTTTAGGTATTGCCTATAAAAAGAATGTGGATGATATGCGTGAATCGCCATCAGTTGAGCTGATGGAGTTGTTGGAAAGTAAAGGTGCTTTGGTGAGTTACTCGGACCCTCATGTACTGACTTTCCCTAAAATGCGTGAACATCACTTTGATTTAGATAGCACTGAACTCACTGCTGAGTCCTTGGCGGGCTTTGATTGTGTGCTTTTAGCAACCGATCACGACAATTTTGATTACGACTTGATAGCACAGCACGCTGGCTTGATAATCGACACCCGTGGCCGCTATAAGGGCCAAATGAATAACTTGGTTAAAGCTTAATTTAGGAAAAGGCATGAAGAATTTTGCGCTGATAGGTGCGGCAGGTTACATTGCACCAAGACATATGAAGGCGATTAAAGACACTGGTAATGCGCTCCTGGCTGCTATGGATAAGAATGACTCAGTAGGTATTATCGATAGCCACTTCCCTGAGGCGGCGTTTTTTACCGAGTTTGAACAGTTCGAGCGTTTTGTGGATTTAAGCAAAAAGCAGGGCACTGATTTAGACTATGTGGCGATTGCTTCTCCTAATTACTTACATGACTCACATATTCGCTTTGCCTTACGCCACGGTGCTGACGCTATCTGTGAAAAACCATTGGTTTTAAACCCGCAGAACATTGATGAGCTGTTGCTGGCCGAAAAAGACAGCGGCAAGCGTGTGTTCAATATTTTGCAGCTACGCTTGCACCCTTCTATTGTTTCGCTTAAAGAAAAAGTGGCTGCTGCGGTTGCTGCCGATCCAAATAAAGTTTATGACGTCGATTTGACCTATTTGACCAGTCGTGGCAATTGGTATTTTACCTCGTGGAAAGGAGAAGATGCTAAATCAGGTGGTATTGCGACTAATATCGGTGTTCATTTTTACGACATGCTAGGTTGGGTGTTTGGCGACTTGATAGAAAATAAGGCTCACCTTAAACAAGCGGATTGTTCCGCTGGCTTTTTGCGCTTTAAACATGCCAACGTTCGTTGGTTCTTGTCGGTTAACTATGATTATATCCCGCAGGAAATTAAACAAACCGGCCAACGCACTTATCGTTCTATTACTGTTGATGGCGACGAAATTGAGTTCTCAGGCGGCTTTACTGATTTACATACCGCAAGCTATCAAGACATTTTAAATGGTGGTGGTTTTGGTTTAGAAGAAGCGCGTAAGAGTATTGAGATTGTCAGTCAAATTCGCAATATGGAGATTGTGACTAGTGGCTCAGACATCCATCCATTTGTTGCTAAAGTATGCTAAATAGATAAGACAACTAAAAGAGGCTTCTATGCAAGACGTTTATATTCACGAGAGTGCGATTGTTGATGATGGCGCTCAAATTGGTCAAGGTAGCCGTGTGTGGCACTTTGTTCATATTTGTGGTGGCGCAAAAATTGGTGAAGATGTCTCTGTTGGGCAAAACGTCTTCGTTGGTAATCGCGTAACTATTGGCGATAAATGTAAGATCCAAAACAACGTTTCTGTCTATGACAACGTGTACTTAGAAGATGAAGTGTTTTGTGGCCCTTCTATGGTATTTACCAATGTCTATAACCCTAGATCAGGGGTTGAGAGAAAGTCGGAATATCGTGACACCCATGTGTTGCGTGGCGCTACTTTAGGGGCGAATTGCACCATTATTTGTGGCGTGACTATCGGCAAATATGCCTTTGTTGGTGCAGGATCTGTGGTAAACAAAGATGTGTCTGATTATGCCCTTATGGTTGGTGTGCCAGCTAAGCAAATCGGTTGGATGAGCGAGTTTGGCGAGCAGCTTGATCTGCCTTTAACCGGAGAGGCTGAGACAGTATGCCAACACACTGGCGCAGTTTACAACCTCTCTGGTAATAAACTGGTCAGGCAATAAGCCTTACCTTTTAGCGAATAGCTATACAATATTCACTACAAAGTCATGACCTGCCAAGTACTTGCAAGGACAAAATAAAATGAAAGTCGTTATTCTCACAGAAACTTTTGCCAAAAACATGGGCTATATGGGCAATATGTTACCCAAGTATATGGCCAAGCTTGGGGTGGATGTGCATGTGATTGCTTTGGATTTACCGCCTTATTATCAAATTCAAGATTTCAAAGCCTCTTATGAGGATTTTATTAAGACCTCTGATATGCGCCCTGGCAAAGTGGAGCAGCTTGATGGTTATACCTTGCATATTCTTGCCCACAAGAGAAGTCTTGGTTATATGAAAATGCAGGGCCTTGACGAAAAGCTTAAAGAATTAAAACCTGATGTGGTTTACTCCATTAACCATATCGGTTGGCTGGCGATGCAAGCTTCTATCGGGAAGTTAAAATACGGCTATAAGCTCTATACTGGTAGTCATACGACGGCCTCTGTCTTCCCTTTATCAAAAGAGAAAAATTTATGGTTAAAGCCTGCGGCGTGGCGTAATTTGTTGATCCGCGGGGTATCGGGCCGCTTAACCAGTTATTTAATTGAAAAGTGCTATGGTGCCACCAGCGACTGTGCTGATGTTGCGGTTCGTTTTTTTGGCGTGCAAAAGTCTAAAATTGATGTGGTACAGCTTGGTGTTGATACCGATACTTTTCAGCCAGCCAATGGCGAGCATGATGAACAAAGGCGTCAGCAAGTCAGAGCGCAATTTGGGTTTGCTGATGATGAAATCATTTGTATTTATACCGGACGGTTTTCTGAGGAGAAAAACCCGGTAATACTGGCCAAAGCCATTGACAAGTTGCGTGCCCAAGGCAAACCCTACAAGGCGATATTCTTCGGCAACGGCGTACAAAAAAAAGCGATTGAGCAGCATCAAGGCTGCACGGTACATCCGTTTGTACCTGTTGATGATTTAGGAGATTATTTCCGCGCGTGTGAGATTGGAGTATGGCCTACCCAAGAATCGACTTCTATGCTTGATGCTGCGGCCTGTGGCTTGCCTATTGTGGTTAATGACACCTTACAAGCAGTTGAAAGGGTGCAAGGTAACGGTTTGGAATATCGTCTTAATGATGTTGATGATATGGTCACTAAACTACTTGAGTTATCAGACCCGCAAAAACGTCAACAGTTAGGTAGCGCTGGGGCTAAAAAGATGAAAGAGCGCTTTAGTTGGAATTCCATGGCACAGCGCCGAGTTGATGACTTTACCGTCGCTTTAACTGCTAAGTAGTAGGGATTGAAGCGATGGCTGAAGTGGCTTGCGATGACCTTCCAATGAGTAACAATATTTTGCATATCAGTACTTATGATTATGGTGGTGCTGGGATTGCGGCTTATCGTCTACATCGCAACCTCAAAGCACATGGCTTTAATTCTAAAATGCTGGTGTTAGACAGTAAAACGACTGAGCCAGAGGTTATTGCTGTCAGTGGCGCTCATGCCTTAGGTCAAGCCATACGTGTTGTCTCTAAAGTGATGTTGAAGCTCTTCAGCGACCAAGATTACTATTTTCAAGATCAACGCTTAAGTGTCTGTCAAGCAAACGAAGAGTTATATCAACGCCTAGAAATGAAGCCCGATGTGATTGTTATGCACTGGGTGTCGGGTTTTATGTCAATAGAGCAAATCGCCGCAATTGCTCGGCACTACAAAGCTAAGCTTTTGATTTATATGATGGATATGGCAAACCTAACCGGCGGCTGCCATTATGCTTGGGATTGTACAGGCTATACCAAACAATGTGGTCAATGCCCGGCATTAAAGCTCAGTGGTTCAAATGACTTATCAGCGCGAATAATGCGCCATAAAGTCAAGGCCCTTGAGGGCATTGATGTTGAAGTGGTTGCCGCTGCAAGTTGGGGAGAGCGCCAAGCTAAGGCATCGAGTCTTTTTCAGCATAAAATCGTCAATAAGCTTCTGTTACCAGTAAACCCTGAGATATTCAAACCCCTTGAACAAGCCGAGCAAATTAAGCTTAAACAGCAGTTGGGTTTGCCGGAGGATAAAAAGTTACTGATGTTTGGCTCTCAAGGCTTTAGTATTAAGCGCAAAGGCTTAAGTTTATTGATGCAAGCTTTTGAGCGCTTATCGGCTGATCCTGAGGTAGATAATGAGCAAGTTTGTCTTGTGCTTGCCGGGCAGCCGCCTGAGGGCTTGTCGTTACCTTTTGCTTCAAAAACGCTGGGTTTTTTAAAAGGGGATGAAGCATTAGCGCAAGCCTATCAAGTCGCGGACGTCTTTATTTGCGCATCAATTGAAGATTCTGGTCCTATGATGATCAATGAATCTGTTATGTGTGGCACACCCGTTATCGCCTTTGAAATGGGGGTTGCGCCAGATTTAGTCACCGAAGGAGAAACTGGTTTTTTATCTAAGTTGGCTGATGTTGAAGAGTTAGCATTAAAACTCAAACGATTTTTACAGCTTCGTCAAAGTGAGCTTGAGCAAATGTCTGCGCTTTGCCGTAATGAGGCGTTGGCGCTGTGCGACCCTAAGTTACAGGTGCAGTGGTTTTCACAACTGATGCAAAAGGAAAGTCGATGAGTGTGACGAGTTTTGAGTTTTTACCTTGGGATAGTAAGCTTTTTAAACTTAAGGTTGCCCGAATTAATGGCGATAGTCATGATCTAGAAACGCTCAACAACATTAAAGCGCAAATGGCACAGCAAAAGGTACAACTGGCTTACTACTTTTGTTGTGCCAATAATGATTCGGCCAATAAAGCCGCACAGAGTATCGGCGGACAACTGCTTGATAAGAAAGTGACTTTTGCAACTAGCCTTAACCCTATGCCTACATGTGCTGAGTTTAATATTGACTCCATTACGGTTGAGTCTTTTAAGGCTCATCAGCCAAGTGAAGCGCTGATAGATTTAGCGCTACAGAGTGCGATTTACTCAAGGTTTAAGCTCGACAGTCATATCAGTCATAATAAGTTTGTTGAGTTATATCGTTTGTGGGCGGTTAACTCTGTAAATCGCCAGTTTGCCGATGAAGTACTAGTGATCAGGCATGCGGGTGAAGAAGTGGCCATGGTCACATTGGCGTTAAAAGTGCAGACGGCCCATATTGGCTTAATTGCGGTATCAGATAAAATGCGCTCAAGAAAGCTTGGGCAATTGTTGATGGCGCAGTCAATGAAGTGGGCTGTTAAGCATAATGCTCAGCGATTAAGCGTTGTTACTCAGCTAGATAATGAAGGCGCTTGTCGATTTTATCAAAAGTGTGGTTGTCATGAGGTGGACAGGCAACACATTTATCATATTTGGATCAAATGAATGACAATTCCATTTAACAGACCTTATTTTACGGGTAACGAAATCAAATATATTGAACAGGTGTTTGCCAACGCTAAAGCTTGTGGTGATGGGCCTTTTACCGCTAAGTGTCAGCAGTTTTTTCAACAGCAGTTTGGTTTTAACAAGGCGTTATTGACGACCTCGTGTACAGATGCCTTAGAAATGGCCGCCATTTTAGCGGATATTGAGCCCGGTGATGAGGTGATTGCACCGAGTTTTACTTTTGTCTCAAGTGTGAACGCTTTTGTACTGAGAGGGGCGAAAATCGTCTTTGCCGACAGTTACGCTCACAACCCTAATATTGATGCCGATAACCTCGAAGCGCTTATTACAAACAAAACCAAAGCGATAGTGGCGGTTCATTATGCTGGTGTTGCTTGTGATATGGATAAACTACAAGCGCTATGTGATAAATATGACTTGCTGTTAATTGAAGATGCGGCTCAGTGTATTGATGCTTATTACAAAGGTAAGGCATTAGGCGCTATTGGGGATTTTGGGACTTTTTCTTTTCATGAAACCAAAAATATTATCAGTGGTGAGGGCGGTCTGCTGACGGTAAATCGTGAGCGCTTTGAACGCCGCGCCGAGATTGTAAGAGAAAAAGGCACTAATCGGGCGGAGTTTTTCCGTGGCGAGGTGGATAAATATGGCTGGGTTGATGTCGGTTCTTCGTTTTTACCCGCCGAAACCATTGCCGCGACTTTGTTTGCCCAACTTGAGCAGTATCAAGATATCCAAGTGCGACGAGTCGCTATTTGGCAAGGCTATTATGAACATTTAAGTGCACTTGCAAACGAAGGCTTAGTGCAGTTGCCTGATATTCCTGAATATGCTAGCAATAATGCCCATATGTTTTATTTGGTTTGCCGTACACCCAATGAGCGTAATCAATTGATTGCCAGCTTAAAGACGGCGGGCATTCAAGCTGTTTTTCATTATCAGTCTTTGCATAAAAGTAGTTTTTATGCCGCGCGCCATGGTGATAGGGCCTTGCCAAATGCGGATAAATTTACTGATTGTTTGGTACGTTTACCATTGTTTTACCAGTTAAGCGATGAGCAAGTGAGCTTTATCGCGCAACAGGTTTTGCAGTTTTATCGTAGCTAATTTCAGTGGCTAAACGCTGAGATAATTCCAGTGCACAAAGGTCGCAAATGGCACTATGCCGACATAATATTTGCCCTGAAAGAAGACTTTTGTATTGTTGACCGTTTTTTGTTGAGTATTTAAAGGGGGAGTTTTGAATTTTATCGATTTGAAGACGCAGTATGCCAAAAATAAGCAAAGCGTAGATGCAGGTATTCAGGCTGTGCTTGATCATGGTCAGTACATAATGGGGCCAGAGGTGGCAGAGTCTGAGGCTCAATTAGCCGAGTATACAGGTGCTAAACACTGTATTACGGTTGCCAGTGGTACCGAGGCGCTATTAATGTCATTAATGGCAATTGGCGTCAAGCCAGGTGATGAAGTGATCACTACTCCTTTTACCTTTATCGCTACTGTTGAAGTTATTGTGCTGATGGGCGCAGTGCCTGTATTTGTTGATGTTGAAGCGGATACTGCCAATATTGATGTATCTCAGATTGAAGCGAAGATAAGTGACAAGACCAAAGCGATTATGCCGGTATCTTTGTATGGTCAACCTGCCGATATGGATGAGATCAACGCCATTGCACAAAAGCATGACTTAGTGGTGATTGAAGATGGGGCGCAAAGTTTTGGCGCAGATTATAAAGGCGCTAAATCTTGTAACTTAAGTCATATTGGTTGTACCAGCTTTTTCCCAAGCAAACCTTTGGGTTGTTATGGCGATGGTGGTGCTATTTTTACCAATGATGATGCATTGGCTGAGGCAATACGTGAGATCCGTGTTCATGGCCAGTCTGCCCGATATGTTCATACCCGTGTCGGAGTTGGTGGAAGAATGGATGCCATTCAATGTGCGGTGATCATTGCCAAGCTGAAAACGTTCGATTATGAAGTTGAGCGCCGTTTAGCCATTGGTGAGCGTTACAACGCGCTTTTTGCTGGCAAAGTTCAAACCATTACGCAGCGCGATGACCGTACTAGCGTATTTGCCCAGTATACTATTTTGGTTAATAACCGTGATGAAGTTTGCGCAGCGCTTAGAGAGCAAGTCATTCCAACTGCTGTACATTATCCGATCCCATGTAATCGCCAGCCTGCTTATAAGCAGTATGGTGTTGAAGGCGAGTCTCCGATTGCCGATACTCTGGCTGAAAAAGTGGTGAGCTTACCGATGCACCCTTATTTGAGCGATGAAGATATGGATAAAATCGTTGCTGCGGTTTTGAGTGTGGCAAAATGAAAGTATTAACCATAGTGGGGGCTAGACCTCAGTTTGTTAAGGCGGCGGCTGTTTCAAGGGCCATCGCCAAATATAATGAAAACTGTGAGGCTGGTAAGCAAATCGAAGAGCAAATTGTGCATACAGGCCAGCATTTTGATGCCAATATGTCTGATATTTTCTTTGAACAGATGCAAATACCTAAGCCACATCATCAATTGACGATCAACAGCTTAGGTCATGGTGCAATGACAGGGCGTATGCTCGAAGAGATTGAGCGCATTTGTGTTGAACAAAAGCCTGATTGTGTTATGGTTTATGGTGATACCAATTCAACTTTGGCCGGGGCTTTAGCAGCTCGTAAGCTGCATATTAAAGTGGTTCATGTTGAAGCGGGTTTGCGCTCTTTTAATATGGAAATGCCAGAGGAGGTCAATCGCATTTTAACTGATCGCATCAGTGATGTGTTATGTTGTCCGACTGAAACTGCGATAAATAACCTTAAAAAAGAAGGCTATAACTTATCTAGCGAAGGTTTAGCGGCGCACGAAGGCAAGGTGGTTAATACCGGCGATGTTATGCAAGATGCTGCGCTTTATTACAGTGAGTTTTCGGCGCAAAACGCCAGTGTGATTGACAACTTGCAATTACAACAGCGGCCATTTATTTTATGTACAATTCATCGTGCTAATAATACAGATGATCCTGAACGCCTAGGTGATATCTTTAGTGCATTACAGACCATAGGTAAAGATCATGTCGTGGTACTGCCAATACACCCAAGAACCCGTAAGTTGCTTGATAAACATAGGCTCTCTGCCAGTATTGATGAAAATCAGTTGATGATCATAGAGCCTGTTGGCTATTTCGATATGATTGAGCTTCTTAAGTGTGCTCAGTTGGTATTAACCGACAGTGGTGGCTTGCAAAAAGAAGCCTTCTTTTTTGATAAGCCTTGCATCACTATGCGTGATGAGACTGAGTGGGTTGAACTACTTGAAGCTGGCGTTAACATACTTGTTGGTGCAGATAAACAAAAGATCTTAGCTGCTTGGCAACATGATTTTTCTGGCGCAGGCTTTGGTAAAAACCTCTATGGTGGTGGTAAGGCGGCAGACAATATTGTGCGCTGCTTAGCACAACTGTAGTGTTTAAATTAGGCGGCTTTTAGCCGCCTAAGTCAGTAGTAGAAACCATAAAAAGTACACCTTCATGATAAAGAAAATACGCCGTTTCGTGTTAATGAAAATGCTTATCCCTTTGCTTCGCTTTATTGGGGGGGTGATGTATGACAAAAAATACCTAACAGGCCGTTATTTCGATGAATCATTGATGGGGTGGCGCTGGGTCTGGCGTGGTTTTTGGACACAAAAGTTTATGGGCATTAACAAGCATGTGCCTTGGCCTTGCTCTCAAGCCATTGCGATTGATGATCCATCAGGGGTGATATTTGACCCTAATGATATGCAGAATTTTCTTCATACGGGTTGTTATTTTTCTAATGTCGGTGGCGGTAAGATATATTTAGGCTCAGGGACAGTAATAGCGCCTAATGTGGGCATTGTCACCACTAATCATAGTTTTGAAGATCCATCTATCTTTTTGCCACCGCAAGATGTCCATGTCGGAGAAAAGTGCTGGCTTGCGTTAAATTGTGTGTTGCTGCCAGGTGTTGTTTTGGGCCCTCATACTGTTGTTGCCGCAGGCGCGGTGGTTAATAAAAGCTATCCTGAGGGCAATGTGGTTCTTGCGGGGGTGCCTGCTAAGGTTATCCGCAGATTAGAGACTAATGAATCTGCCCAGCAAGTCAAAGCGCAAATGAGCAAAGCCCAATGAGCAAAGCCCAATGAGCATTGTCAGAGACAGTAGCTATTTAGCGCTTAGTAACTTGATTTTAGTCTTTAGTTCTTTAGCAACTGGTATCTTAACTGCTCGCTTGCTTGGACCTGAGGGGCGTGGTGAGCTGTTTTTGTTGATCCAAATCACTTCGTTAGGCGGGTTGATCATTTGCTGTGGTCTTGGCCCTTCTTATCAATATCACTTGAAAAAAGGTTTGTTTGATAAGACTCAAATACTCTCTCATATACTCGTTCAGTTAATCCTGGGTTGTGGGCTTATCGTTTTTTTATTTATTTTTGGTGAGCCTCTTTGGACGTTTGTGGCGAATAAGCCGATAGATGATGATATTCGCTTTTGGGCCTGTGTTGCTTTGATGATCAATGTAATGATCAATTTCTATACCTATGTTTTGATGAGTATGGAAGGCGGCATTAAACTCAATAGCATATTCGGCGTCGCCTCAAGCCTAGGGAATATGGTTTTTCTTGGGTTGTTGGTGTGGTTGTTTGAATTAGGCGTGTTTGGCGCAATTGTGGCATATTGCTTAAGCATATCTTTGAAAGTGCTCCCCGTTCTGCCTAAAATCTTCTCCGGGGTATGGCGCGATATTCGTTTACGCTGGCTTGGCATTAGTAAGCCGTTATATAAGTATGGTTTTAGCGCGTTTTTGTCAAACCTAATGGTCAGTACGGTTTTTCGCATTGATGTTTTTATCTTAAGTGCACTTTCTGGGGTTAAGGCGGTTGGGATTTATTCTATTGCGGTGGCATTTGCAGAAATGGCTTTAATGGTGCCAAGGTCGGTAGGAATGGCATTGTTTGCCCATCTGCCAGATAAGCCAATTGAAGAGCAAATTGAGATCATTAAACGTTCATCGAGTACTGTATTTTTATTAGCGCTGATCTCAGGCTTAGGGCTGCTGGTGATGAGTTATCCATTGGTTATGATATTAATGGGTGACGATTATATTGATGCGGTTTTACCGCTTTGTCTATTAGTGCCTGGCGTTGTCGCTATGTCTGTTAACTTTGTGTTTTCGAACTTCTTCTCTGCCTCAGGGCGTCCTATTATCGGTGTCTATTGTTTTGCCAGTGGACTGGTTGCCAATGTACTGTTATGTTATTTACTGATCCCCATTTATGGTGTCGCAGGTGCGGCTTTGGCTTCGACTTTAGCTTATGCGGCGATCACTTTGGCGTTTTTGTTTATGCTTAAATACCATCATCAGGTCTCAGTGTTATCGCTGTTTAAAGTGTACAGTAAAGATTTTGCGTTTATAAAAGATAAATTCGGCAGCATAGTTGCTAAGCTCTTGTCGAGAAAAGGATAAAAAGAATGTGTGGTATTACTGGTTTTATAAATCTTGATGGCTCGACACCGGATCTACAGACGCTTGAGAAAATGAACAATACTATGGTTCATCGTGGACCTGACGGTTTTGGGCATTATATCGACCAAGGTACAGCCCTTGCACATCGTCGCTTGTCTATTATTGATTTATCTGAGGCTGGCAAGCAGCCAATGAGTAATCAAGATGGCTCTATTTGGGTTACGTTCAATGGGGAAATATACAACTATGTTGAGTTGGCTAAAACGTTAGAAGCGAAAGGCTATCACTTTAACAGCCACTGTGATACCGAGGTTATTGTTCATGCTTATAAAGAATATGGCAAAGATTGCTTAAAGCATTTTAACGGTATGTATGGTTTTGCATTGTGGGATAAGCAAAATCAAACCCTGTTTGCTGCTCGCGACAGAATTGGTATCAAACCCCTGTATTACTACTTTGATGGGCAAGTTTTAGTCTTTGGCTCAGAGTTGAAAGCCTTGCTTGCTCACTCAGCTGTACCTGTTGAACCTGAGCGCTCTACAATTATGGAGTATTTGGCGTTTTCTACCAATTGGGGTAATCGCTCTTGGTTTAAAAATATTAAGCAGCTAGAGCCCGGTTGCAGTTTAACCCTCAAAGACGGCAAATTGACCGTGGAGCAATATTGGGACTTAGACTTTCAGCCAGATCATAGTCGCTCATTTGGCTCGTTTGTTGAAGAGCTGCAAGAGCTATTAAGCGACAGTATTCATCTTCACTTAAGAGCTGACGTGCCCGTCGGTGCGCACTTATCTGGTGGTATTGATTCAAGCTCTGTGGTGGCATTAGCTAGCGGCGAAGTGGGTAGACTACATACTTTTTCTGGTGCCTTTAGTGAAGGCGCGGCCTATGATGAGCGCGAGTTCATCGACATTGTTGCTAACCAATTTAATACCCGTCATCATGTTACTTTACCTCAAGGTATTGATATGCAAAGAATTTTGCCTGATCTTTTGTGGCATTTAGATGAGCCCGTGGCAGGGCCTGGTTCTTTTCCGCAATACCATGTGTGTCAGTTAGTGCAAGATAATGGAGTTAAAGTGGTGCTTGGTGGACAAGGCGGGGATGAGCTGTTTGGCGGCTATATGCCTTATTATGCCATGGCAGTTAAAAACATGACTCAAGCGCTTAAGCGCGGCAAAAAGTTACCGCCTATTTCTGAGCTGATGAGGCTGCCTCAATATGCCCACCGTTATGGTTATTTTAATAAGTTCTTTGGTAAAGCGCCAAATGCTGCAAAAGGCGCACTATGGCGGCTAAGTGAACAAGATAATGAGTCGATTCACCATGTAAGGCAGTTAGCTTTTGCTAAAAGTGCTCATCTTGACCCATTTGAAAAACAGTCATATCAGCATGTACGTTATTATTTGCCTACTTTGCTCCATGTTGAAGACAGAACCAGCATGGCCTGTTCGATTGAATCGAGAGTGCCATTGTTAGATTATCGTTTGGCTGAACTTGCGGCGAAAATGCCAAGTTGGATGAAAGTCAGACAAGGCACCTTGAAATTTATGTTACGCCAAGCCATGCGGGGTAAAACCCCTGATGCTGTGCTTAATCGCACTGACAAAAAAGGCTTTCCAACGCCTATTGGTACGTGGTTTAAAGGCCCATTAAGCCACTGGGTCAAAGAGGTTCTTAACCCGGCGACTATGCTGGCAACTGATTATATTGACCCTAAGGTTCAGCAAAAGCTCCTAGATGAACACTTTGCTGGGGTGAATGATCATGGCGCTCAGATCTGGGCAATGCTTAATCTTGAAATGTGGATGAGAGGGCTTAGCAAACATGGCTGATAAAATCGTCATGCTAACCAATGGTAACTTGCATGGGTTAGATATATTAAAAGGACTTAAAGACAATGGTATTGCCATTGATGTGGTATTTGAGACTTTACCTCAGGTGACAGATCATCTTGCTAAGCATTCCAGCGATATACTGCCAGTTTGCTATCTTAAAGCGGCCAAAAAATGGTGGGCAAGGCGTCAGTATGTTGCACAAACAGCGCCTGCCTTTGCACAATTGGCTGAACACTTTTATTATACTGGCCCGTTAAATTCAAAGGGCATGGTAAAACAACTCAATCAGCTTAAGCCGGATTATCTCATTTTAGGTGGCATTGGTATTTTAAAAGCTGAGGTCATTGAAACGGCAAGCAAAGGGGTGATTAATACGCATCCAGGTTTATTACCATGGGCTAGGGGCAGTGGGGTGGTTGGGCGCTCTATTGAGGCTGATATTGCCTGTGGTGGTACTTGCCATTATGTTAACACTGGCATTGATAAAGGCGATTTTATTGAGCGCCGCTTATTGCCCCTTGATGGCAGTGAAAAAAGCTTATCTGAGGTTGAACAAAAAGCCCACTATTTAGTGGTTCAGATGATGGTGGATAAAGTCACCGAGATTGTTCAAACCCAGCAAAAACCTGAGCGAGTTGAACAACTGACTCAGTTTAAAATGTTTAAATCTGTCATGGCTGAGCAAAGACCTGCCATTGACAATATGGTTGCACAAGGTAAAGCGCAGGCTTTATTTGAGCGCTGGCGTGAGAAAACCTCTGGCGTTGAGCCTTTTGTTCTACCAGCACAAATTCAGGAATAAATATGATATCTAATGTTCGTTGCTATATTGACCCACAACATCCATACCAAGCTAAAGCGCGCTATAGTGCTGAGGTGTTATTTGATGGTATGGGCGTAGGTCATCAATTTGTAGATAAGGCGCATGAGGCAGATATCTTATATACCCCACACTCGCCAGAACAAGCGGACACCCCTCAGCTATGGTTGCCAGCGGTGCATCAGGCTGACTGGGATCTTAAGTCGCCAAAGATGCACACAGATGGCGATTTACCCTACCTAGGTGCTAAATCCTCTGCACAAAGTGGGTTTAAAGGGGATTTATTTTATAGCTGTTATGCTTTGCTGACGGGCTGTTTTGAAACGGCTGAGTCAAAAGATGACTTTGGTGTGCCTGTTGCAGGGCGTCATTATATGCCTGATGATCTGCTGCAAACCCCTGCCATTGCTTTATATTGCAAGGTGCTTAAACAGCAGCTAGAGCAGCAATTGGGCAAGTCATTAAATACCCTACCTATGTGGCCTGAGGGCAAAAAATTCGCCATTGTGATGTCTCATGATGTTGATGCGCCTTGCTCTGTGATTGGTTTGAAGTTTCGACGTAAGCTGGTGACGCGTTTGCTCAAGAAAAAGCAGTTTGCTGGGGCCATAAAAGCCATGGCGATGCTAGTACTTAAAGCTTTTGGCAGTTTAGGCAGGGAAAATAGTCGTTATCGTCAAGACCCTAATCTTTGTTTTGATAAGTGGATGGCACTACAAAATCGTTTGGGAACTAAATCGGCTTTTTATATTGCAACGACAACTTCGGCTGACGACATAGGTGCGCCGCAAGATGTTCATTATGATTATACCAACCCGGTGTTTGTTGAACAGGTCAATAAGGCGACAAAAGCTGGCTTTGAAATTGGCTTGCATGGCTCTATCAATGCTTGGCGCTACAGCGATGGCATTGCAAAAGAAAAAGCAGCCCTTGAGCAAGTTTTACCGGGCATAAATATCATTGGTAATAGACATCATTACTGGAGTATGGATGATCAACTGCCAGAAAATACCTTAGTCATGCATCAAAAGGCGGGTCTGTTTTACGATTCTTCTTTGGGGTTAAACGATGCGCCCGGTTTTCGCCGTGGTATGGTATGGCCTTATTATCCCATTCATCCTGAGACTGATGAGGTGATGTCGTTGATTGAAGTGCCGCCGACTTTAATGGATGGTGGCGTGTTTTACCATGCGGTTAACGAAACCGAGGGCGCTGAGCGAATTCGAGCGCACATTTATGCAGTAGAAAAAATTGAGGGCTGTGTGGTACTTAACTGGCATCTTGAGCAGATGAACCCTGCGAACTTAAGACAAGCTGGACCTGTGTTATCTAAAGTGTTGATGGAATATGCTGATCGTGATGAGATCTTTTGGGCCAGCCCAAGTGAAATGGCGAAATGGTGGCAGCAAAGAAGACAGCAGTTAGACAGCGTTTGTGGCTGAAATAAAATCAGTTACCCTTGACTTATTGGTTGTAAGTGGGGGTAAAATACGCGCCAAATATAGTGTCGCCGCAGATATTGCGGCGTTTTAAACTCATCTATTGGTGTCATCACACCAGTGCTTAGCAAAAAGTCTAAAAATGAAAAAGGTTCTTATTGTCGCTTCTCATTTCCCACCAAATGCCACAGGTGGCGTGATGCGAGTGGCAAAATTGGTTAAATATCTCGGGCGATATGACTGGCAAGCCGTGGTTGTTACCTCAAGTGCAACCACCAGCTCTACAGAGTTAAATAAAGATGTTAGCGCCGTCCGAGCTGTTTATCGTCTGCCTGCATTGGATATCAGAAAAGCTTTCGCTTTTGCCAAGTCTACCGCGCAATGGTTAAAAGGCATCGTTAAGCCTAAGGCGGCGAATAAAGCAGTAGATAGCTCGCAACCAAATACAGCGCAAGCTCCAGTGGCTAGGCGAGGCTCTCTAGCTCAGCGGTTTTGTGTGCCAGATTATATGTTTTTGTGGACGCCATTGGCGGTTTTAGCGGGGGTTTACGCCGTTAAAAAGCACAAGATTGACGTGATCTTCTCAACTTCTCCTCTCCCGAGTGCCAATAGTGTTTCTTATTGGATAAAAAAGCTCACGGGTGTGCGCTGGGTGCTTGATATGCGTGATCCTTGGACGACTAACCCTATGGCTGAGCCTCGCTATAATGCTTTTCTGAGCAAAATGGACCAGCGTTTAGAGCGCAGGGCGCTAAAGTCGGCTGATGATGTGGTGGTTGTTTCTGAGCCATTTATTGATCCTATTTGTGAACGTTTTACTGAGGTCAGTCGAGATAAGTTCCATGTGATCCCAAACGGCTTTGATCCCGATGACTTTATCAATATTGAGGCTAAGCACTTTGATAAGCTAACGATAGCCCATTGCGGTTCATTTTATGAAACTCGCTCAGCGATGCCTTTTTTAACTGCGCTTAGAGTGTTATTGGATAAATTTCCTGAGTTAGAGCAGCAGCTTACGGTTAAGTTTGTGGGCGAGGCTGGTGTTGAAGCAAGCAATGGCATTAAAACTTTAGGTCTTGATAATGTGGTTGAAAAGGTCGGCATGGTCAACCATAAAACCAGCTTGCAGTATGTTGCTGGGGCTGACATTTTATTGTTGGTGCCAGGGCCGGGTAAATCCACTATGACCGGTAAGGTGTTTGAATATTTGGCAGTGAAAAAGCCCATTTTGGCTTTGGCTGGTGAAGGGGCTTTAAGAAGCTTATTAAGTGATTCTAAAACGGCGGTTTTGGTTGAACCGACAGATGTCGCTGGCATTGAAGCGGCTATTGAGTCTTTTGTTCAGCAGTATCAGCAAAATGGCACCATTGCGTTAAAGGATGCCAATTATCGACAAATTGAACAGCAGTTTTGTCGCCGTCATACCGCACAACGTATTGCAGGTTTATTAGATAAGCATCACTCGGAGCGACAAGCATAATGACACTGCCGACCAAGCTGTTTGTGCTGTGCTCTATAGCGGCTTGCTTCTTAGTCAACTCTAATATTCGTATCGCCGGGTTTAGCTTATTATATCTGCTCGTGTTGGGTTTTGCGGGGCTTTGTGTGGTGCAGTGGTTAACCCGAGGCGCTCGTGCGATTAAGCCTGATAGGGTGGAAAGCAGTTTGTGGCTATTTTTGTTACTCGTGCTGGTCAGTTATGGTTATAACAAGCTAGAGCCGTTTGATGAACAAATCGCATTTGCTGCGTCATTAGGGCAGTCTACTGCTTATCTTTTTGAACGTTTAAGTGTGTTTGGCTTATTGGCGCTGTGCGTACTTATCTCGGGTTTTAAAATCATCGCTGGCTGGACTAGAGATACTCGGCGGGTTGAGTTTGTGGCGCGAACTTTTGTGCTTTTTGGTTTGCTCAATGCGTTAATCACTTCGGTTTATTGGCTATTGGTGACAGGTGGCACTTTTGCGCGATATAACTTCTTGCCACCTTTAGAGGGCTCGCAAGGCATTCATATCAGTCTTATGATGGCCTCAATACTCATGGCTGTGGCACTTTTAACCTCTCATTCACACACAAAGCAATATCGTCGATATTTGATTTTTGCGCTTTTGGTGATGGGCTTTAGTGTATTGACGGTGATGGTGCGTCAGGGCTGGGCGACCTTGATATTTTGTTTGGTGGTTTATTTTTATCTCAGACGGGTTAAATCAAAAAAAATAGGGCTTAAAGTCCGTATTCCTAAAACAGTTTTAGTCTCTTTGGCGATTGTGTTAGGGATCATCTTGTTTAAGAACCATGAGACGATTTTTAACATATTTGCCGAGCTACTAAATACTCAAGGTGATGTTAGAAATCAAAGTAGTCTATCGATGAGGTTTGCACTCATTAGTCGTAGTATTGAGATCTTTTTAAATAATCCAATACTGGGTGTTGGTTATGGTCACTATCCGGTTTACAGCACCGAAAAAGTCTTAGTCAGTGGCAAGCTGATTTACGTTTCAAGTCCACATAATGCCATTGCGGTAATAGGTGCTGAGTTGGGCATATTAGGCTTAATCGCGTTAACCTTAATCTGTTGGCGATTATTTAAAGCCTGTCGCAGTATATTTAGCACCATAATCAATCCTGTGGTAGATAATGTTTGTAACGCAATTTTCGCCTTGTTAATTGCAAATATTTGCTCCCAGTTGATCAGTAACAGTTTGCTCATCCCGCTACCGACAGAAATGTCTATGGTGCAAAGTGCGTTTGTACTTTGGGTGCTGTTTGCCGTTATATGTGGGGTTGAGCGCTATATAAAACCGGCGGTGCAAGCCGCTAGAGGTCATCATTCGCCATGAGAGTATTGTTCTTAACTGAATCTTATCCCCATCAAAACAAACAGAACATGGGGGTTTTTGTCAAAGACCAAGCCATGGCGCTTAATCGTCATGGCATTAGGGCTGATGTGGTTTTTGTTGAGCCAAGGTCAATCCGAATGTTGAGTTTAAAAGCGCTTACTCAGAGTCACTTTCAAATAGAACAAGCGCAAGAAGATGGGGTTTTCACCTTTCGCGTTATGGGTTGGAACCCATACATGAACAGTCTCAAAGGGGCTTTGGTTTATGCTTGGCTGACCGATAGGGCCATTGCCAAATATATTAAGCAACATGGTAAACCTGATGTTATTCATGTGCATAATACTTTTTGGGCGGGAATTAGCGCGATGCGAGCGAGTATTAAGTACCAGATCCCCTATGTCCTTACTGAGCATTCCTCAAGGTTTCTTTTAGGCTCTATTACTGCGCAAATGAAGCCTTGGGCGCAAAAGGTGCTATCTCACGCCTCATTGGCTATGGGAGTCAGTGCTAAAGTTTGCCGAGCTTTAGAAGCTTATGGCGCAAAACAAACCAAAGTAATGGCAAATGTCGTTGATACCGACTATTTTCAATTACCACTGACTCCCCGTCCCCAAACACCTTTTACCATTATTGCTATTGGCAATATGACAAAGAACAAAGCGTTTGATGTGTTACTTAAGGCGTTTTTGCCATTTAAAGACCGTAGTGAGCTGCGTTTGGTCTTTGCTGGTAGTGGCGAGCAACAAACTCGCTACCAAGTGCTTGCTGAGCAGCTCGGTTTATCAAATCAGGTGACGTTTTTAGGCAAAGTTGGGCGTAAAGAGGTTAGAGAGGCTTTGTGGCAGGCCAACGCTCTTGTGTTACCTAGCTATAAAGAAACTTTTGGCGTGGTATTGATTGAAGCGCTAGCAACAGGCATTCCTGTTATAGCAAGTCGCAGTGGTGGGCCTGAGGATATTGTGAATGCTGAGTGTGGTTTTTTGTTCGAACCAGGCAATATACAACAGTTGACCGAGTGTATTGAGCAGTTGTTACAAAGCCAGTGGCAAGAAGAACATTTACGCCAATCGGCGGTGACCCGATTTAGCGAGAGTGTTTTAGTTAAAGGTTTATCTGAGGTTTATCACTGTGTTGTGACTAAACAACCAATAGAAGGAATAGAGCATTGTCAATAATAAGAAAAACTGTGTGCCTGATAGCTTTGTTATTTAGTACCAGCATATTGGCTGATAACAATCAGATCTTTATTTCACCTAATGGGAATGATGGCGCTGATGGTTCTAAAGCTAGACCTTTTAAGACCTTAGAGCGTGCTAAAAGGGCCATTCGCACAGGTAAAGCACAAGGGCATTTTGCCGATGGTGAGATAACTGTGTGGATGAGGCAGGGGCAATATCAGCTTTTTGATACCTTTGAGCTTAACGCACAAGATAGCGGTAGCGCTCAATCTCCTGTGTATTATCGTGCATATGGTCAAGAAGAGGTGCGTATCAGTGGGGGGATTAATATTGAGCGCTTTGAAAAAGTAACAGATGCTAAAATTGCCAGTCGTTTTGCTCCTGAGGCGAGAGAGCATATCGTTCAAGCGGACCTTAACCAGTATGGCAATTATGATTTTAATACACTAGCGGCAAGAGAGATCAGTAAAACCAATAAACTAATGCCTAGCAGCGCCGAGTTATTTTATGACGATCACAGCATGATCTTAGCGCGTTGGCCGAATCAAGGTTGGAGCAAAATCGTCAGCTTACCGACGGGGTATTTAAGTGGCTTGATTGAATATGAAGGCGACAGACCTGCGCATTGGTCACGTATTGAAGATATTTTGCTTTACGGCTTTTGGCGTTACAACTTTTTTGCTAACTTTGAAAAAGTCGCCGATATTGATGCCGAAAAAAATCACATTCAAACAGCCTATGTACCACCACCGCCGCCGGATAAACCTTATGGTTTTTTTGCCGGTCAGCCTTATTTTGCGATGAATGTTTTAGAGGAAATTGATAGCCCTAAAGAGTGGTATATTGACCGCAAAAGCGGCATTTTATATTTTTGGCCGCCTCAATCATCAAACGGCTTATCATCAGGTGGTGTGGTCTCTATTATGGACGAACCTTTGGTGAAGATTAATGGCGCAAGTCATGTTCACTTTGAGGGGCAAATCTTTGAAAATACCCGAGGGGTAGCGATTGAAATTTTAGGTGGCTCAAATAACCGCATTGCTGATTGTGTCGTGCGTAATGTCGGCTCTGTGGGGGTTGCCATTGGTGGTATGGTCGATGACATTATTTATAAAACTGAAAAAGAGCCTGTTTTTTCAGGGCTAGGTGGGGTTAATAATGGCATTGAGGGCTGTGATATTTATAACACGGGTTTAGGTGGTGTGCTGCTTGGTGGTGGCGATAGGTCTGATTTATCTCGCGGCGAAAACTATGTCACCAATAATCACATTTATAACTATAGTCGCCTAGCCCGTACCAGCCGACCTGCAATTTATATCTATGGTGTTGGTAATCGTATCGATCATAATGAGATACACGATGGGCCAGATCTGGCGGTATCTTTTTGGGGCAATGACCATCTGATTGAGTATAACGAAATGTATAAGGTGGGATTATTGATTGATGACGGTGGTGCTTTTAAAGTGGGCCGTGATTATACTCAACGCGGCACTGTTATTCGTTATAACTATTTTCATGACTTAAAAAGTGAAGTTGATGGGGCCCATATGGGCGTTTATCTCGATGATTTTCACGGCGGAATGACGATATATGGTAATTTGTTTTATGATGTCAATGTTGGCGTATTGATTGGCGGTGGTCGTGATAATTTGATTGAGAACAATGTGTTTATTAATAATCGCCGCTCAATTCATATCGACGCTAGAGGCACAACTTGGAATAAGGGCTATTTTGACGGCACAATAACCGCATTATTTGACCGCCTTGAAATGGTGAATGCAGATAAAGCGCCTTATGCCACACGTTATCCTGAACTCAAGACTTTATTAGCAGATGAACCACACTTGCCAAAAGGCAACCGCATTATACGTAATATCGTGGTTAATTCTATGGCACCTTCTTTGATTGAAAGGGCTGATAAACATGTGAAGATGACGGATAACTTAATCGGTGAAGATCCGGGGTTTGTGTCATTAGATAAAGATAGCCTTGATTTACGCTTAACGCCTGAGTCTAAGGCTTGGGCGGTTGGGTTTAAGCCTATCCCGATTGAGAAAATTGGGTTATACCCGAAAAGAAAGTCTGTTGCGGTGACGCAATATAATGAATTTCATTAAGCAGCTTGACTGTTTAACCTTAAAATATTGGAATGCACCGAAAAATGAATGTAGTTTTAGTCTCCCAGTGGTTTCCGCCTGAACAAGCTCCCATTGGCTATATGCTTAAGGAATTGGCGCAGCAGTTGGTGGCACAAGGCCATCAGGTAACAGTGATCACGGGCTTTCCCAATCACCCTCGTGGTGAGGTATTTGGCGGCTATAAAAAACAGTGGGTGTTAGAAGAGCAGTTAAACGGTATTCGTGTATTACGCTGTTGGCTAGCCACATCCCCTAAGCGTTCGGTCTTAGATAGGGTAATGACGTTTTTAAGTTTTACCTTTACCTCTGGTTTGGCTTTGTTAAGAAGAACTAAGCCTGATTTGATTTTTGGTGTAATGCAGCCTTTGTCAGTAGGGGTGACTTTGCCTTTGCTGGCTAAAGTTAAAAAGGCCAAGCTGATTTTAAACGTACAGGATTTACACCCTGATGTGCCTATTGAATTAGGTATGATTAAAAACCCGCTGATGATCAAGCTGTTAAGGGCTGTTGAGCGTTATGGTTACAAAAAAGCTGATGGCTTGGCGGTGATTTGTGAGCCATTTAAAAATCACTGTGCTGAGCGCGGTGCGAAAGCCGATAATATTGCGGTGATCCCCAACTGGCTTGATTTAGATGAAATAAAGCCGCAAAGCAGAATCAATGAGTTTCGCACAGAGCTTGGCTTGAGTGAAGATGATTTTGTGATGCTCTTTGCTGGCACTGTCGGTTGGGTTTCTGGCGCTGGCATTATGATTGAGGTGGCCGAGCAACTAAAAGATCTTAAGCAGGTTAAAATCGTATTTGTTGGCGAAGGGCCGTTGGTGCCAGAGCTTAAACAGGCGGTGGCAGATAAGCAGTTAAATAATGTGCTTTTTGCACCGTTTCAACCGCGTGAGAAGTTGAATCAAGTTCAGGCGATGTCTGATCTCTCTGTGGTCTCTATGCACAAAGGCAAAGGTTCGCATTCAGTACCAAGTAAAGTGCTCGGTTATATGGCGGCAGGGCGTGCACTCATCGCTTCGGTAGATAGTGATAGTGAAACCGCCAATATGATAAAGAGCGCAGGAGCCGGCTGGATCACGCCAGCAGAAGATGCGCTCGCGATGGCTCGGCAGATCAAAGAGATCCTTGCAGATCCTAATGCCTTAAAACAGCGTGGTCAAAGTGGCCGCAGTTATCTTGAGCAGCATTTTACCAAAGAGATTATTACCGGGCAGTATATTGAGTTTTTTAGTAGCACGGTAGCTAAGTCATGAATGTTCGAAATGCGCAGCCTCAAGACATCGACAGCATTGTCAATATCCACCTTGATGCCTTTGAAGGCTTTACCTTGTCGCTGTTAGGTAAGCGGTTTTTGCACCGTTTTTATCGAGCAATCATTAATGATGATTCTGGCATTTTATTGGTGGCAGAAAGCCAGCAGCAGGTCGTTGGTTTTGTCAGTGGCACCACTGCGCCAGAAGGTTACTATAAAAAACTGCTGTTAGAGCAGTTTGTTGGCTTTGGTTTTGCGGCGCTAATCGGTATCCTAACTCACCCCAAACAGGCGTTTCATTTGGTAAAAATGGTTTTATCGGCACTCACTTATCGTGGTGATAAACCAAAAGATATCGGCGAAGCGGTTTTATTAAGTAGTATTGGCGTGAAGCCTGATACTAGTAGTAAAGGTGCTGGTAGGTTATTATTGTCTGCTTTTGAGCAGCAATGTATCTTGCAGCACTATAAAAATGTTTATCTAACCACTGATAGGGACGGTAACGAGCGCGTTAACAAATTTTATCGGCGTAGTGGCTATGAAATTTTCCAGCAAATCGAAAAAGCTGGCTCGCGTCACATGAATGTCTATGTTAAAGCTTTGGCCTAGGGCCAAAAAATGAATGGAAAAATTATGTCTGAATTGCCATTTATCCCGTTTGCCCTGCCGCAAATAGGTGAAGAAGAAATAGCTGAGGTTGCCGATGCTTTGCGCTCAGGTTGGGTTACAACAGGGCCAAAAACCAAACAGTTTGAAACTGACTTTGCCGCTTATTTAGGGGGAGAGGTTGAAGCGATTGCTGTCAACTCAGCGACTGCGGGCTTGCACTTAGCGTTAGAAGCTTTAGGTGTTGGGCCTGGCGATGAGGTGATTGTGCCTACCATGACTTTTACGGCAACGGCTGAGGTGGTCCGTTATTTAGGTGCCGACCCTATCTTTGTTGACTGTTGCCCTACAACCCTCAATATTGATGTTGAGGGTATCAAGCAGGCTATTAGCGCTAAAACTAAAGTTATCATGCCAGTTCACTACGGCGGCTTGGCATGTGATATGGATAAAATATTAGCACTTGCCGCTGAGCATGGTATTAAGGTGCTTGAAGATGCCGCCCATGCTTTTCCAACCCGCTTTGATCAGCAATTAATTGGCACCTTGGATTCAGATGTGGCTGTATTTAGTTTTTATGCCAATAAAACCATGACCACAGGAGAAGGTGGTATGGTGGTGACTAAAAACCAAGCGTTAGCTAAGCGAATTAAGGTGATGCGTTTACATGGCATTAGCCGTGATGCCTTTGACCGTTTTACCAGTGAAAAGCCTGCATGGTACTACGAAGTGGTTGCGCCTGGGTTTAAGTACAATATGCCTGATACCGCAGCGGCTATGGGCATTCATCAGCTTAAAAGAATTGACCAGTTTTGGCAGCGCAGAGAGTATTTAGCCAAGCGTTATTTTGAGCAGCTTGCTGATTTGCCTTTGATATTGCCTGCAAGGGCTGATAGCTCAGATGTTCACTCATGGCATTTATATGTGATCCGTTTAACCGAGCAAGCCCCATGTACTCGCGATGAACTTATTGAAAAGTTGGCAGAGGCTAAGATTGGCACCAGTGTGCATTATGTTCCGTTACATCGTCATCCATACTGGCGTGATAGCTATCAATTGTCGCCAGAGCAGTTTCCGCAAGCCGATAAAGCCTACTTGTCGATGCTAAGCATACCGCTTTATACAAAAATGACTGATGAGCAACAAGATCATATTATTGCCACACTAAGACAGTTACTTGGCAAATAACGAAGTGGTAAAAAGGGAAAAAATGATGGTTTTGCAAAGCAGTCTATTTCCAGCACGTTTCGGTGGCGTGTTTTTAGCGCTGTTGCTGCTGTCAGTAATAAAGCCCTCTACTGCTTTCGGTATTGAGCCTTTGCCTTTAGCGCCAGTATTGTTAGTGATTATGGCTGTAGTGTTGGTGTGGCAAATACACCAAACCATTGGCTTTGTTGAAGTCATAAAGCGATACTGGTTTGAGATCTTGATGGTCGTCGGCTTTGTTGGTGTGTGTTTATATTCACTGAAAATTAATCGCAATAGTCAATATCCTTCTGATCACCACTTATTGCATTTAGGTTTAGTGCCAGTGGCCGTTTGGCTGGCATTACCTATGATGTTGCTGCTATTTAATTTGCCAGTAAAAAGCACGGTGCAACAACAGCAAAAAATGGCGTTTTGGGTCTGGGGCACTATGGCCGCTATTGCCCTTTTAGCCATTTGGCAGGCAGTCGATTATCAAAGTGCTTTTGTTATTACTGAGCACTTTGTCGCAGTTGAATTACCGCAAGCGCAAAATATCAGTTCGGTGTTTAGGATCTCCACCGATCTTGGGCCTATCATGGCGTTTTGTATCCTCGCGCTTTTGTGTCATTGGCGTCACCTTGTAGCGACTGGACAACAAATTGAGCGAAAAGGTCTGATAATGTTAATTGTAATGGTGGCATTGTTTTTTGCAGCGGGTCTAGCCTCAGGCTCTCGTAATTTTATGTTGACTTCCACTGTGGGCTGCTTAGTGATTGCTCTGACTATGTTGCGCCGCCATCCATTTAAATTACTATTTACGTTTATCGTTACTATTGTAATATTTCATTTAATTGTCTTTTTAAATGATGGAATTTTAAAAAAATACGCAAGCATATTACCTTATCTTTTTAAACTAAAACATGGCCTAACTATTGGTGTTGCTGACTTTATTCCAGCAATTAACAATAAGAGTTTAACATTGCGAGTTGAAATATGGGAGCGGGCTACAACCTTCATCAGTGAAAATTGGGCTTTAGGTATCACTAACGGTGGTTTTAAGCAGAGAAACCTAGCTGATTGGGGAGTGACTTTAGGTAATACACACAATTACTTTCTTCAGTTGCTAATTGATGCGGGAATATATGGTTTAGTATTTTCATTGTTGTTACACTTAAAGTTAATACTACGTTTAAATCGTGGGGCTTTACCACTTTTTTCGGCGATTTTCATTAGTCAACTGTTTGATTATCACTTGGATCACTCGCTACCATGGATAATATGTGTAGCTTGGCTGCTGGCTAATACTTCGGCCCAGTGTCGAAACGTAAATAGTGATTAAAAGTTAATACAAAGTAGCTATAGTACTAAGTTCGAGGAAATAGATTTGAAAGCAGCAATACTCTCTTTAATTCACGCCTTTTTTGATATACCTCGTATAGCAAAACGAGTCGTCACGGTATTTTTTGATAGTACTTTTATTATTGGAGGTTTGCTCTTAGCTCTTTGGGTTAGGTTAGGAAGTGAGACTACTAAATGGTTGCATGAGACTGTTTTCTTTTTACTTTTGATAACAGCGATTTTATCAATAATTGTATGGGCTTATTTGGGTTTTTACAGGGCGGTAATCCGTTTCATGGATATCAAAGTATTATCCACACTTGTTTTAGGTTCTTTCTCATCATCCTTATTTCTTTTGTTTGGATCGTTTATACTTAATGCTAACCTACCACGTTCTGTACCAATCATCTACTTTGCTATCATACTGATATTAGCAGCCGGTTCTCGCCTTGTTGTAAGAGGGTTGATAAGTGCTCGCTCTGGAGAGGTTAAGGCTCCGGTTTTGATCTATGGTGCAGGTTCTTCAGGTCGACAGCTTTCACTGTCATTACAGCATGGTGCTGAATATAACCCGATCGCGTTCATTGATGATAATATAGAGTTACACAATACTTCTGTGACTGGTATTCGCGTTTTTAGTCCCCAACAAATAGAAATGCTAATAGAAAAAAATGCTGTAAGTAAGGTTTTGTTAGCTATCCCAAGTGCGAGTCCAATGCAACGCAAAAAGCTTTTGTTACTGCTTGAGAAAACGGCAGTAGAGGTGTTAACTATCCCAGGTTCAGCTGACTTAGTAAGTGGTAGGCTACAAGTAAATCTACTACGTCGTGTTGATATTGTGGATCTTCTTGGTCGAGTTCCTGTCGAACCAATAAATCAGCTGATTAGTCATTGTATAGAGAATAAGGTAGTAATGGTAACTGGTGCTGGTGGCTCTATTGGTTCTGAGTTATGCAGGCAGATACTCAAGGAAAACCCTCGAAAACTAATACTTTTTGAATCTTGTGAATTCAACCTGTACGCTATAGAAAGTGAGCTAAAGAAATTGATTGAAAAAGAACACGCACCCACTTTAGTTTATTCAGTATTAGGCTGTGTGCAAAAAATGGAGTTAATTGCGAAAGTTATTGGAAATTACAAAGTAAATACTATTTATCATGCAGCTGCTTACAAACATGTCCCTCTAGTTGAGCAGAACATAATCAATGGGATACAAAATAATGTTTGGGGGACACTAAATTGTGCAAAAGCAGCTTTAGTGCAAAATGTAGATAATTTTGTTTTGATTTCTACAGATAAGGCTGTGCGGCCAACTAATATTATGGGCGCTACAAAGCGGCTTGCAGAGTTAGTGCTTCAGTCGTTGGCAGAAAACACGAAAAAAACACGCTTTTCAATCGTTCGTTTTGGTAATGTATTAGGGTCTTCTGGCTCAGTGGTGCCGTTATTTAAAAAACAAATAGCTAATGGTGGCCCTATAACTATAACTCACCCTGAGATCACTCGTTACTTTATGACAATACCTGAAGCAGCTCAGCTAGTTATTCAGGCTGGAAGTATGGGGCAGGGTGGTGAAGTCTATGTTTTGGACATGGGTAAACCTATAAGAATACAAGAATTAGCAATAAAAATGATAAAGTTATCAGGCCTAAGTATCAAAGATCAAGAAAATCCATCTGGTGATATAGAGATTAAATATACAGGTCTTCGTCCTGGTGAAAAGTTGTATGAAGAGTTATTAATTGGAAAAGACGTAGAAGGTACAGAACACAAACGAATAATGAAAGCAAATGAGATATCAATTAGTGTAGATGAACTACAGCACATATTGGATAACTTAGAGGATGCGATTGAGAGTTTTGATGTTTGTAGGATTAGAAAATTATTAATAAATGCTCCGCTGGGATATGAACCAAATTCTGAAATTGTTGATTGTATGCTGCCACAGGCTCCGCTTGAGGGGAGTGTTAATTCTAGAGAATGTCTAAAGATTGTTTAATTATGAATAAACAAAACAGCACGTTACTAGCATATGATTTTATGTTGGTAAAAGGCGGCGCTGAGTCAATGTCAGTGTACTTGTGCAAAAAATTTCCAGAGGTCGACCTATGTGTTGGTTTTATAAATTCTAAAATATTTGATTCTGTAGGTTTATTACCCGGAAGGCTATTTATACTTGGTAGCATTACACACCTTTTAGGTTGGCAAAGCTTAAAAACTGCTTATCTTTTTGAATCCAGAAAGTCAAAAATATTTTCTCATTATGAAAAAGTGATTTTCAGTGGGTCCAACGCCCCTCTGGCTGTTCGCCATCGTAAAAGTGGGGGGAATATTTTATATTGTCATACGCCACCTCGGTTTATTTATGATTTAAAAGAATATTATTTTGAAACTAGTAAGTGGTGGCAACGCCCCTTACTAAGTTTGTTAATTGCTTATTTAAAGCCTAAATACGAAAAGGCTCTATTAAATATGGATTTAGTGATAGCAAACTCAAAAAATGTGCAATCAAGGCTGAAAAAATACAATAACTGTCAGTCTATCGTAATATACCCACCATGTCAGACTGAGAAGTATAACTGGATTGAACAAGGAGATTTTTATCTTTCTACAGCTCGTGTTGAACCCTACAAAAGGGTTAAGCTTATTGTAGAGGCTTTTATTAACATGCCAGATAAAAAATTAGTTGTTGCATCAGGTGGTTCTCAACTTTCTGAACTGAAAAGCCTGGCTAGCGGCAGTAATAATATTGAGTTTGTGGGTTGGTGCGAACAATCATTGCTCCAAAAGTTAATTGGGTGCTGTATAGCATCACTGTATTTACCTATTGATGAGGACTTCGGTATATCACCCGTTGAATCTATGGCGGCAGGAAAGCCAGTAATAGGAGTTGACGAGGGAGGCGTCAGAGAAACAGTTATTCATAATAAAACAGGTTATCTTTGCCCTCGTAACCCGACAGTTAATGATGTAATGACAGCTGTTTCTAAAATGTCAAAAGAATACTCATTCAGCCTTAAGCAAAATTGTATCACTCATTCAGAGACTTTTTCTGAGCAAACTTTTCTTAATAAAATGGAAGTAATAATTAATAGCCCTGCCGATAAGCTTAGAGAAATTGCATTGCCCCTTAGTTCTGTGTAGCGTTTAAAGCTTTATTGCTAAGGCTTCTATTTGTATCATCGTAAGTAAAAGTTAAGTATGTTTAGATTAAAAAATTATCACTTATGAGTTTAGGTGTCTTCAATTCAATGAAATTACTTTTCGTACCCTAATATGTCGCTAAAATATAGAGAAAAATCAGCAGTAAGTTTTCATTGGCGTAATTTTAGCTGGCAAACCATGAACTATGCTACAGGTGGCCTAGTTATGATTTTTTTATGGGTTTTACTTGCTAGATTTTGGCCTCAAGAAATTTTAGGCCAATTTACTATAATGTATACATGGGTATCCATTTATGGTTTGGTCGCAGAATTTGGAATCGACTTTTGGGTAACTAAGCAAACGTCAATTAATAGCAGTAATGCATACCCACGAAATTTGATCCAGTTTAAAGTACTATCATCACTGTTTCTTGCTATTGCTTTTTATATATCAGGAGTAGCTTTTGGCTTACCTGCTTTATCTTTTCTGTTTTTACTGATTGGTACATGGGTGTTGAATATAGGAAGCTTCTTCTCTTGTTTTTTAAGAGGTTGTAATCAACTCTCAAGTGAATCAAAAATATCATTGGTTAGACACTTGATTTTCGGCTTTAGCTCTACTTTGCTAGTTATTTATGGTTTTAAATTAGCTTCTATTTCTCTTATGTATCTCTTCTCTAATGTAATGATGCTTTTCATGACACTTTTGACAGTCAAAAAATATAGATTTAGGGTTTGTAATATAAAAGTGTGCATGAAGAAGATAATTTCGAGTTCTATTTTAGTTTGGTTATTTTATTTGTTCAGTTCATTGTCTGTAAAACTAGACATTGCTATGCTTGGCTTTCTGGATACAGAACAATCTGTTGCAATTTACAATTCCGCTGCTAAAATTTTTGAAGGAGGCTTACTTGTCGCTACAGCATTTGTACTATCACAATTCCCTACACTAGTGAGTACTTATGAGAGTCATCCGAACCAATATTATGCGTTAGTAAAATTTAATGCCAAACTTGTAGTTAAAATTACTTTAGGTATAGGTATTTTAGGTGGGCTAACAGTTGGAATATTCTTTACTGCTCTATTTGGGCCAGAATACCAGTCTGCACAAATTCCTTTTCTTTTTTTAATGTTTTTCTTACCTTTGTCTTGCCTTTGCTACTTTTTATCCCATGGACTTATTATGGCGGGTTTAGCTAAGCCTGTTTTGAAACTAATGTTGATTGTTACTACAAGTAATTTACTTCTAGATCATCTGCTGATTCCAATTGCTGGTATTACTGGCGTTTTGATTACATTTTTTGTAAAAGAATCTATCTTACTCGTAGGTCTAGTAGTACTAGTACGGAAAAATTTAAAACTTCCTTGATATGCTTTAGCTCAAAACAAGTAATCTTGCTTTATGTATATTGCTCTAGTATTCTGTAAAATAGTAAAAATAATTATATGGGACCACTGTAAATGAAGTTAAAACGTTTATTTGATATTTTTGGTAGTTTCATAGGTATAATTGTTTTAGCCCCAATAATGCTTTTGATTTCTTTTTGTATACTTATAACTTCAGGCCTTCCTATAATTTTCAAACAAAAACGTGTAGGTAGATATGGGAAAGACTTTGTAATTTTTAAATTTAGGTCCATGGTGAACGTGCCAAATTCAATAAATGGAAGCTTTGATGCGGGTAACTCTTCCAGGGTAACAAAAATAGGTAAGGTCTTAAGATACTATAAATTAGACGAGCTTCCTCAGTTATTCAATGTTTTAATTGGTGATATGTCTATAATTGGTCCAAGACCGGAAGTGAGGAGATGGGTTGAGGCATACCCAGAAAAATGGCGAAAGGTTCATAATGTGAGGCCAGGTATATCAGATCCAGCAAGCGCCGGTAAGTATAGAAACGAAGAAAGTATCTTGGCAAAGTCTCAAAATCCAGAGCAGACATATTATGAAGAAATCTTACCAGAGAAACTAGAGATTTATATTAGCTATAGTAGAAATATTAATTTTCTGAGTGACCTGAGAATAATTTTTACTACTATTAAAGCTATTTTTACTAAAAAGTAGCCCAGCCTTATGAAGTTCGAAAAGATTCCTGTAAGTAGCTTTTTTGCTTTTAAAAAGTTAACAACTAGTCTTTTCACGTCAAAAAACACTTCTAGGCAAGGATAGAACTTGGAGCATTAAAACCCCATTAAGCCGCCAGTTTTTGATTGATAATTTATCAAACATAAATCCTTCACCTTATAAAACTTTATCAAGTTTATAATATTATGAAGGGCAGATTAAAGTTGTATTCTGTTTGAATTTGAATACATAATCCAAGTTGAGTACTTATTTATATGATTTTAATAGTTATTCCTGCATTCAATGAAGAAGATACTATTGTTGATGTTATAAAGAGTTTAGTGAAGAGTGGCTATAATAAAATATTAGTTGTTAATGATGCCAGCACAGATAATACTGGATTAATCGCTGAACAGCTCGGCGTAAAAGTTTTACATTTGGAGCATAACATGGGGGCTTGGAAGGCAACCCAGACAGGCATTAGATACGCGCTTCAGAATAACTATAAACAAGTAGTGACGTTTGATGCTGATGGACAGCATTTAGTTAAATCACTATCGAAGTTAATTTCATGTCAAAAGAACGATGATGTTGATGTTGTAATAGGCTCATGTACGGAGAGGGGAAGTGTTCTTCGTCATGTTGCATGGGGTATGTTTAGGTTTTTATCGGGTGTTGAAGTTAAAGATTTAACTTCTGGTTTGAGGCTTTATAATCATAAGGCCATTCAAGTGTTAGCCTCTGAGCAAGCTAGTTTAATAGAATATCAAGATGTCGGTGTATTATTACTTTTGAGAAAAGCTGGGATTACTAAATCTGAAGTAAAAGTTCAAATGGAAAAAAGAAAAGTTGGGGGGTCAAGAATTTTTCATTCTTGGGGAGCTGTTACCTATTATATGGCCTATACTACAGTATTGTGTTTGAGCAAAATTGCTAAGACCTACTCTTTTGAATCTATTGATATTAATAGCGAAAGTTTATAATGCAGCCTTACCAAATTTTTTCAGCATCAGTAGCACTTATTTTCTTTATTGTTGTCTTTATTTTAATTCGACGAGATTCTATTTTAATTGGTGCTGCATTTAGGTGGTTTGTTATCGCATTAATGACGCTAATATTAGGTTTCTACCCTAACTTAGCGGACTTGATCGCTCAATATATAGGTATTTCATACGCCCCCATTTTGCCTATTACAATTACATGTTTGCTACTTTTAATCAAAGCCTTATTAGCTGACATTCAAATATCAAAACTAAAGTTACGGCAAAACAGGATAACTCAAAAACTAGCAATATTAGAATTAGAAATGAAGGATTTACAAGAAAAGACCGAGGACAAATGATTTTTAAGCTTTCTTTACCCATAACAGTTCTCTTAAGCCTTCTATTTTTTGTAAAAGCTTTATTAGATTATTATAGTTAGAAGCAGAAATCATGATTTAGGATTGCTATGAACATTACAATTGTTGGGACCGGCTATGTTGGATTATCAAATGCAATTTTATTGTCGCAGTATAATGATGTGATTGCTTTAGATATAGACGAAAAAAAAATAGAGTTGCTAAGGCAAAAGCGTTTACCTATCTGTGATGAATATATGGAGGATTACTTACTCCATAAAAAATTGAAGTTAAAGCTAACTACAGATAAAACAGAAGCTTACATAAGTGCTGATTTTGTTGTTGTCGCAACTCCAACAGACTACGATCCTGAAACTAACTTTTTCAATACCTCTTCTGTAGAGCAAGTGGTTAGTGACGCTTTATCTATCAACCCCAGTTTAATTGTGATTATCAAGTCAACAGTACCTGTTGGATTTACTAAAACTTTAAAAGCCCGCTTCAAAACTGAAAATATTATTTTTTCACCTGAGTTCCTACGTGAAGGTAAAGCACTTTACGATAATTTACACCCTTCACGTATCATTGTTGGCGAAGAAAGTGAACGCGCTAGGTTGTTTGCGAGTTTGTTGGCACAAGGTGCAGAGAAAGAAAACATCGATACTTTATTTACGAACTCGACAGAGGCTGAAGCAATAAAGCTATTTTCTAATACTTATTTAGCTATGAGGGTAGCGTATTTTAACGAGCTAGATAGCTATGCTGAAATAAACGGCCTTGATGCAAAACAAATAATACAAGGTGTAGGGTTAGATCCTAGAATTGGCTCTCACTACAATAACCCTTCTTTTGGTTATGGAGGTTATTGTTTGCCTAAGGACACTAAACAACTATTAGCAAACTATAAAAATGTTCCGAATAATATGATTCGGGCAATTGTGGATGCCAATGCAACAAGAAAAGATTTTATAGCTGAATCTATACTAAAGCGTAACCCTCAAGTAGTTGGTATTTATAGGCTTGCTATGAAAACGGGCTCAGACAATTTTAGAGCATCTGCTATTCAGGGGATTATGAAGCGGATAAAGGCCAAAGGTGTAGAAGTTCTTGTTTATGAGCCTACTCTAAAGCAGAGTCACTTTTTTAACTCTGAAGTTGTGCAAACTATTGATGACCTAAAACTTCGTGCAGATATTATTATTTCTAATCGGATAACTGATGAATTAGCAGATGTTAATCATAAGGTATATACTCGCGATCTTTTTAGTACTGACTGAACTAAGTCTTTGATTATTTGAAAGTAGTTATTAGCATGTTTTATAGATTAAAGTTAGCCACTTTATGTGTGCTTTTTATGTGCTTAGGTGCATGCCAGAGTTTATCAAATCAACCAGATTCAAAAGTTAACTGTTGTGAATTATTAACAGAGAATTTAAATGTAGGTAAGGTCATTTTAATTAACCAAAACTTGATCCAGAAACAAGCTAATTTTGAACTTAATGAAGTTGAGAAAAGCTCGAAGCAGCATATAGGTGGAACATATACACTAGGAATTGGAGATGTTTTATCTATTCGTGTGTGGCATCTTCCTGAAGTAGGTAAGGCTAATGAAAGTTCGGTTTTGTCGAGTGTGAAAGAGGTACAGGTGCAAGAGGATGGCACCATCTCATTTCCATACGCTCCTAATATCCCTGCACAAAATAAGACATTAGCTGATGTTAAAATTGCCTTGGAGAATCGTCTAAAACGAATTGTTGAATCACCTCAAGTTCATTTAAAAATAACTGAGTTTCGTAGTCAAAAAATATATGTATCAGGTGCGGTTGATAAAGCAGGCTCATACAGTATTACTGATATTTCGAAAACTTTAACTGATGCGCTATTTGAGGCAGGTTTAAGTTTACCTATTAATGAGTTGGAGGTGAGGTTAATTCGTAACTCTTCAGTAAAGGTAATTGATTTATCAAATTTATCAGCGACAGGTTCTTTAAAAGAAAACCCAGTTATACTAAGTAGTGATATTTTGTACGTGTCGAAGAAGCCAGATGCCGAGATTTACTTTGTAAGTGATTTCACAAAAAATAATGTGTTAAAACTAAAAAAAGAGACTTCAAGTATCGCAAATGCTTTGAAGATGATAAGTCCTGAAGTAGGCCTTGATGATGCAAGTGCTTTATTCGTACTTAGAAAGCAAATTGATAATAGTTTGGTTATCTATCAATTAGTATTACAAAAGATAGATACAGAGTTACTCTCTGGACAATTTAAACTCCAAAGCGGTGATATTTTGTATTTAACTAAAGCACCTAAAAGTTCGTGGTTGAGAACAATTTCAGAATTAATTGAAGTGCTTTAAGTTTGTTTAAGTTCAATAAAAAGAAATTTCATCTCAGTCGAGCTAACAAGGTTCCGATAATTTATTAATGATTATTTAGCTATTTTTATAGTAACATCATTTAATAATAGAGATAATTTTTTACGAAGCTCCATTTTAGCCTGCTCATCACCGTGGACTATTTTGATTAAACTTGGCTTTTTGCGCATGCCGGTGACAAATCTGATTAATCCTTTTTGATCTGCATGGGCGCTGTAGCCGCTGATGGTATGAATTTGCGCTTTAATCATTACTTTTTGATTATCGATAAATACATAGCCGCCGCGTGGGCCGTATTTTTGAATCTCTCGGCCTAAGGTTCCTTGCCCTTGGTAGCCAACAAAAATGACATCGGTTGTTTTGTTGGGCAAAAATTGTTCTAGATAATTAACTATTCTGCCGCCATTACACATACCGCTGGCAGCAATGATGATTGCTGGCTGCTGTTTAGAGGCTAAAAAGTTAATCAGGGCAAGGTGTTCTTGGTGGCTATTAATGGTGTGTAATTGGTTAAAGTCGAGCGGGTGGCGGCCTTGTTTCACGCGTTTTTTTGCTTCGTTATCCCACAGCTGTTTAAAGTGTAAATATTCATTTGTGAAGTTGGCTGCCATTGGCGAATCTACAATAACTTGCAACTTATGCCATTGAGAGCGCTTGCTTGCTGAGTGAATAAGCTGCTCAAATTCATAGAGCAGCTCTTGAGTTCGGCCAATGCTAAAAGCGGGTATGAGTACCACGCCATTATCGCTTATTGAACGCTCTATAACCTTATTAAGTACGGCTACGCGCTCTTTACGACCTTGATGGTTTTTATCACCATAAGTTGACTCAATAACTAATGTATCGGCGCGGTAGGGTGGTTTGGGAGTTGGTAATAATGGCGTGTAAGGTGCACCTAAATCACCTGAAAATACCACTCTGTGCGTGTTTGGCCTTTTATCCAGTTCAATTTCAACATAGGCTGAGCCTAAAATATGCCCTGCACGTTGTAGGCGAACTTTGGATAAAGATTCAGGGTGCAATGAGGCTTTATCGGGGCTAAAGCCCACTCCTACGGGGATGGAGTACCATGTGTTGAAATCGAGAGAGACAATCTGGTGTTTTAGTAACTTTAAGCAGGTGCGGATCATTGCTTCATCGCGAGTTACACCCACTTTTAAGGCATCTTCGATCACCATAGGCAGTAGCTTAGCGGTAGCAACTGAGGTAAAAATAGGCCCTTTAAAACCAGCAGCAAGTAAGTAGGGTATGCGGCCAACATGGTCTATATGGCAATGTGTGACAATCAGCGCTTTTACGGTTGATATATCAAACTCAATTGCTAGGTCTTGTTTACTGTCTTCCCCTTGAAATAAACCACAATCAACAAGTACAGAGTTTGCGTCATCAATAAATAGCTGGTGGCAAGACCCTGTTACGCCTTTCACCGCTCCGTGGTGTTTTATATGCATAATAATCTCCTGATTTTGAGCGAGGTTTTAGCATAGAAGTTATTGGCTTATAGAGCAATTAGTGCTGGAAATATTTGTATAAAGAGAAGTGAATGAGGAGAAAAAGAGGAAAGCAAAGGTTACTTCCTCTAAAGCGCAGCGCCTCTTTGTGAGTAATAAATGTCTTTGATGTAGGCGTGAAATTTATTTCGCGTGTGATCTTTTATTATTGCGCGATGTAAAATCGCGCCTACAATATCTCGCATCTCAATGGTATGGACTCCTCACCTTTGTCAAAATCGACTAAGGTGAAAGTGACAAACAAAAAAGGAGCCCATACCATGACACAGTCTAGCACTATAACGATTGATTTAGCCAAAACGGTCTTTCAAGTCGCTTTCTTTAATAAGTTCGGTGTTTTAAAGTCGAATGAGAAAATGACTGAACGCAAGATGCTTTCATTTATTGTGAACCATCCAGAAGCGCTTATCTGTATGGAAGCTTATAGCAGCGCATCTCGCAACTTTATCCTTTATTTATATCTAAAATCGCTTTAAGGGTATGTTCTTTTTCAAGAATATCGCGATATAGAGCAAACTGGTTGCGGGCGCGCTCAAGGTTGTGGTTCGCATGTTTGGTGGCAAAGTAATTATCGCCATCAATAAAGTCTGTTAAAAAGCGTAGGCCAATCATAAAGGTCATGACCTTGGTGCCTAACCAAAAGCTTTCTTTTTCGGCGTCAGTGATCACATCTTGTAGTGGTTCAACATAACCTTTAACGATGGCGGCGAAGATCTCTTCACGAACACGCACATTATTTAGGTTGGTAGAATCTTCTTGCTCAGGTGAGCAGAAGGTGCGCACCATGTCGCCAAAATCAAATAGCCAATAACCTGGCATACAGGTATCGAGGTCGATAACTGCTTTTGCATCATCTGACTGTGTGCAGAACAGCATGTTATTGATTTTTGTATCGTTATGGCATGGTCTTAAAGGAATGTTACCTTCAAGCTGTTTTAGCTCTTCAACAAGAGATTGCTGAGCTAAACAAAAGTCGATGTCGTCTTGGCAAAGTGCTACACGATTTACAGGATCTTTTTCGAGCACCTTTTTAAAGGCATCAAAGCGCATCGCTAAGTTATGAAAATCAGGGATCACATGATGTAGCTGTTCAGCCTGAAAATCTTGTAAAGCCAGTGCGAATTGGCCAAATGCATTGGCTGCAGTTTGTGCTTGCGAGATAGTTGCTACAACATCTTCACTATAACTGCCGCCAATAAATTCGAGTGCACGCCAAACACCTTGATCGCATTCAACTAAAAAGTCATTTTCGAGAGTTGGAATATGTCGAATAATTTCGAGGTTATATTCACCATTGCTAAGCTTTTCGCTTAGGTGTTGCTCAATTAGCCGTGCATTTTCAACTAGGTGCTCAGGATTAGGGAATACATCGGTGTTTAATTTTTGCACAACTAAAGCGTTTTCTTCAGCTTTAAGCAACATGGTTGTGTTGATATGGCCATTGCCAATTGGCTTTAGCGTTACGTTATCTGTACCTAAGCCAAAGTGCTCAGAAAGATAAGTTGCAACAGGATTCGACTTCATTAATTTTCCATTACTTATTTTTTGCAAGAAGAGGCGAGGGCTAATCGTTTTGTTTTTGACGTAACTGACATAAAGTGTGTGCTATTGCATCCAATTCAGCTTTGTAGGTCACGCCATACCATGGCTCTTTTGCAGTATAAACGGTTACAGCTTGGCGGTTATCTTTAATCGCGAGTTGTATCTCATTGGGTAAATAGTACTCTTTAATGACACCGTTGTCAGTATTTTCTAAAAACTCAATAAAGCCTTTTTCTAAGTCTTTAAATAAACTTGGTGTTATTCCCCAAAAGCTCATTGAGCCAAGTGAATCGTCAGCTATTGCTAACCTTTCACCATCTGGGTTGTTACCCTTTAAAACATTATTTTCGAGTTTAATATCTAGGTACTCGACTACATCAGTCAAGTGCTGCAGGCTATTAACAGAGCATACACCACGGTTTACACCCCCCTGTGCCGAAAGGGTATCTTTTATCGGGTAACCTACCATGGCCCAGTTACTATGCTGTTTGAAGTGTTTGCTAAGAATAGCAAAAGAAGACTCGCCATAATAATCATCGGCAGTAATGACAATAGCAGGATTATTCACATACGGTTTTGCGCAAAGTAAAGCATGGCCTGTGCCCCACGGCTTTTGGCGTTCAGCGGCTAGGTGCTCATAACCATTTGGCACTGAGCTAATTTCTTGCTCAACTAGAATTACTTCAAGCGATTCAGGCAGGCGCGGTAAAATTGTTGCCTCAAACTCAGCACGAATTTTTTTATTAATGATGATCACCGCTTGGCTCACACCTGCTTTAACCGCATCCTGAATGCTCAGTTCCATGATGGTACAGCCCAGCCCCGGAATTTCGGCAATTTGTTTGTTTCCGCCAAAGCGGCTACCCAGCCCGCCGGCCAATACGATTAAAGTAAGAGAGTGTTGAGTCATCGCGCAAGTTAAATAAAAAACAAAGGAAAAGTGTACCAGAAACAATCACGCAGGAGGAAGAGGAAGGGAGCTTTAAGCTTTGATTCATTAGTTTTGAGTTGAGCGGTGTTGTTTGTTGGCTCTTAATTGCCTGTGGTAATGGAATTGAAAGCTGGCTCTGCTGAAAAGATCATATTCACAAAAGAAGTGAATGAGAAGGGAATGAGGAAGTGATAATAATGCTTTTTTGTTGTCTCTTAAGCGAAGCGCCTCTTATCCTCTTTGTGCGATTAAATGTCTTTGATGTAGGCGTGAAGTTTAGTGAGCCATCAGCTTTCAGCTGTCAGTTTGAAGCCGAATTGTGGAAATTTTTGGTGTAGAGTTTTCCCAAGCAATAAAACTCTGTAGGAGGCGTTTTAACGCCGAATATCTTTATTCTATTCACGGCTAAAGCCGTTCCTACGTTTTAATTTAGCCGTGAAATTTATTTCGCACGTTATTTTTTTATACTGCGCGGTGTAAAACCGTACCTACGATAACTCGCATCTCGTTCCGTAAACCTAATAGCTTCATATTTACGTAGGTGGTATATTCTCTTTGTGGTGATTAACCCTTTTAGGCAGAAGATTAATGGCAAAAGATAGATACGCGCCAAAGGCTGTTGGCGATATTATGGCGGGCTTGAGTGGTCGCTTAGCATCTTATGCTGGTAAAACCCAAGGCTTGTCTTCTCAACAAACTATTCTTGATGACTTTTTAGGTGAAACGCTTTCAAAAAAATGCCGAGTAAGTAATTACCGTGATGGTACTTTGATGATCGAAGCGGTTTCTGCACCGATTGCACTGCGTTTAAATTACTTAAAAATGGATATGCTTTCGCATTTTCGTGCTGCAGGCATGATAGAGCTTGGGCAAATTAAAATTACCGCGAATCCACAAGCAACACAGCGTTTATCGGCAACAAATAAGCCAGAGCAAAAGCCTGTTTCTAAACGTCAAATGAGCGAGCAAACTGCTGATTACCTCAGCGCCATTGCCGCAGACGCCCCGCCATCTTTAAAAGCAAAGTTAGAGCGCTTAGCCCTGCATGGGCGGAAGAAGTAAATAAAGCCGTCAGCCGTCAGCTTTCAGCTGTCAGTTTGGAGTCGAACGGTGTGGTTTGTAGACCTACCTCGTAGGAGGTACTTTAGTGCCGAAGTGTTTAGAGCAATTCACGGCTAAAGCCGTTCCTACGAACTTAAAAACTTTTACACAAAGAGAAGTGAATGAGAAAAGAATAAGTAAGCCAAAAACATCTTAATTTATTCCTCTGAAGCGAAGCGTCTCTTGTCCTCTTTGTGATAATTATGTTCTCTAAAGCGCAGCGCCTCTTAACCTCTTTGTGAATATTAATTGACTTCGCTTTTTCACTTTTGCAGGTTTCGGGATATAAAATCGTATCTACAATTGAAACGCCTTTTTTCTTCGCTGATCTTGATTTTATTTCGATTGTCGCCATATCTACTCAGTGGTCTTGTTTTCACCTTTTTTATGGGGTTAGATCAAAGATTATGGCTGATTTTTAAATTTTCTTGCCGAAATTCCATATCTTCACACACAGAAGGTTTGATGTTGCGCAGACTCTGGTATGATAGCGCACGAAATAAGCGGTGTTTTAAACAGCGTACTGACAAATTGTTAATTAATATGCCCTACATCATGAGCATAAGCGCATATTAATTATCAATTGAAGAAAATGGGTTGGCTAATGACTAGCTAACAAAGAACATATTGTAACGGTTTTATCATGATATCTAATTTATTTACCAAGATTTTTGGTAGTCGCAATGACCGCACTATTAAAAACCTAAGAAAGACGGTCGCTCTAATTAATGCGCTTGAAAAGCAATTAGAAGCGCTTTCTGATGAAGATTTAAAAGCAAAAACAGCTGAATTTAGAGAGCGTTACGATAACGGACAAAGCCTAGATGATATTTTACCAGAGGCATTCGCTGTGGTACGTGAAGCATCTAAGCGTGTAAATGGCATGCGTCACTTCGACGTACAGCTACTAGGTGGTATGGTTTTACATCAAGGCCGCATCGCAGAAATGCGTACCGGTGAAGGTAAAACACTAACAGCAACATTACCTGCATACCTTCGTGGTTTAACAGGAAAAGGTGTTCACGTTATTACCGTGAACGATTACCTTGCAAAACGTGACGCCGAAACTAACCGCCCACTATTTGAATTTTTAGGCCTAACAGTCGGTTGTAACGTACCCGGTATGATGCCACAGCAAAAGAAAGTAGCTTACGCTGCTGACATCACTTACGGTACTAATAACGAATTTGGCTTTGATTATCTTCGCGATAACATGGCATTTAGCATTGATGAGCGTGTGCAACGCCCACTTTACTACGCTGTAGTGGATGAGGTGGATTCAATTCTAATCGATGAAGCGCGTACGCCGCTGATTATCTCAGGTCCAGCTGAAGACAGCTCTGAGCTTTACATCGAAATTAATAAAATTGTGCCAGAACTTGAGCTACAAGAAAAAGAAGATGAAGAAGGCGTTGAAGGCGACGGCGACTTCACTATCGATGAAAAGTCGAAACAAGTTCACTTAACTGAACGTGGCCAAATTAAAGTTGAAGAGCTACTGATTGAGCGTGGCTTAATCCAAGAAGGTGATTCACTTTACTCTGCATCAAGCATCACATTATTAAGCCATGTGTATGCAGCACTTCGTGCTCACAAGCTTTATCAAAAAGACGTTGATTACGTTGTTAAAGAAAACGAAGTTATCATTGTTGATGAGCATACAGGCCGTACAATGGAAGGTCGTCGTTGGTCAGAAGGTTTACACCAAGCTGTTGAAGCGAAAGAAGGTGTACGCATTCAAAATGAAAACCAAACTCTGGCATCAATCACATTCCAAAACTACTTCCGTTTATACGACACTCTAGCGGGTATGACAGGTACTGCAGACACTGAAGCGTTTGAATTCCAGTCTATCTATGGTCTAGACACAGTAGTAATGCCAACTAACAAACCGATGATCCGTGACGATCGTGCAGACCTTGTGTACTTAACACAAGAAGAAAAGTACGAAGCAATCCTTGCTGATATCAAAGATTGTCAAGAACGAGGTCAACCGGTACTTGTTGGTACTATTTCTATCGAAAGTTCTGAGTACTTATCGCAGTTCCTACGCAAAGAAAAAATTAAGCACAACGTACTTAATGCTAAGTTCCACGCGCAAGAAGCAGACATTGTCGCCGATGCTGGTTTACCTGGCACAGTAACCATTGCAACTAACATGGCCGGTCGTGGTACCGATATCGTGTTAGGTGGTAACTGGAACAGCGAAGTTGAAAAGCTAGAAAACCCAACGGATGAACAAATCAAAGCGATTAAAGATGAGTGGCAAAAACGCCACGATGCGGTAATCGAAGCGGGTGGTCTACACATCATTGGTACTGAGCGTCACGAATCTCGTCGTATCGATAACCAGTTACGTGGTCGTTCAGGCCGTCAAGGTGATGCAGGTTCAAGCCGTTTCTACTTATCAATGGACGACGCGCTAATGCGTATCTTCGCTGGTGAGCGCATGACTAACATGATGCGTAAACTAGGTATGCAACGCGGTGAAGCAATTGAGCACCCTTGGGTTAACCGCGCAATCGAAAACGCACAACGTAAAGTTGAAGCACGTAACTTCGACGTTCGTAAGCAATTACTTGAGTACGATGATGTAGCAAATGACCAACGTCGTGTTGTTTACTCACAGCGTAACGAACTACTTGAAGAAGGCGATATTTCAGAAACTATCACTGCAATTCGCAGCGATGTTCTAAATGGCACGATTGACCAATACATTGCACCGCAAAGCTTAGCGGAAATGTGGGATATCCCAGGTCTTGAAGAGCGCTTAAAACAAGATTTCTTAATTGAGCTGCCAATTTCACAATGGCTAGCTGACGATAGCAAACTATACGAAGAGAAACTTCGTGAGCGTATCGAACAAGCGGTTGAGCAAGCATACAAGCAAAAAGAAGAGATGGTAGGCGAGTCAGTTCTACGTCAATTCGAAAAAGCGATTATGCTACAAAGCCTAGACCAACATTGGAAAGATCACTTGGCAGCGATGGACCACCTTCGTCAAGGTATCCACTTACGTGGTTACGCACAGAAGAATCCTAAGCAAGAGTACAAGCGTGAATCGTTCGAGCTATTCTCTGAAATGCTTGAGAACTTAAAAATCGACGTTGTAGGTATTTTAAGTAAAGTACAAGTTCGCGCTGAAGAAGATGTTGAGAAAGTTGAAGAGCAACATCGTCGTAGCGAAAATGCACCTCGTGAATATCAACACGAAGAAGCTGAGCACATCGGTGGCGAAACACCAGAAGGCGCAGTAGTTACTCAACGTGCAGAGCCTAAAGTTGGCCGTAACGAGCCGTGCCCATGTGGTTCAGGTAATAAATATAAGCAGTGTTGCGGTAAATTAAAATAACCAAAACATGGTGATAAAAAGCGACGCTTGCGTCGCTTTTTTTATGATTAAGGAAACAACAAATGACTAAAAAAGTAGTGCATGTTGCTGTTGGCGTTATTTATAAAGATCAGCAGTTATTTATTTGTAAGCGTCCAGATGACAAACACCAAGGCGGCTTATGGGAATTCCCAGGCGGTAAAGTAGAGCAGGGCGAGAGCGTATTTGCAGCGCTAAAGCGTGAGCTGTTAGAAGAAGTAAACCTAACGGTTAATGGCAGTGAAGAGCTGATGGTTATTGAGCACGACTATGGCGATAAATGTGTGCGCTTAGATGTGCACATTGTAGATGATTTCTCAGGCATTGCTCATGGCGCAGAAGGCCAACAAGGCAAATGGGTTGCACTAAACGAGCTTGATGATTACAGCTTCCCAGCTGCCAATGTTGAGATTATCGAAAAGATAAAGCAGAGGTTTGAGCAGTAATAGCCGCCAGCCTTCAGCTGTCAGTTTGAAGCTTAATGTAATACGCGCCAAGCAAGCGTGACGCCTACGGTTTGATGTAGGCGTGAAATTTATTTCACGCGAAAATAATTGCACAAAGAGAAGTGAATGAGTAAAGAATGAGGAAACCTTAATATTGTTTTCTTTTAAGCGAAGGATTTATAACTATTTTTAAGTTTTTAACTTTTTCTGACCACAGAGTACATAGAGAACATAGAGGAAGAGAAGGAGAGACCAAACCTCTTTTAAATATTGGTTTCTCTGTGTAGCGCGCAGCGCCTCGGTGTTCTCTGTGGTTCAAATAAGTTTTTCACAAAGAGAAGTGAATGAGAAGGTAATGAGCAAGCCAAAAGACAAATTATCTTAAGCGCAGCGTCTCTTATCCTTTTTGTGAGTATTTAGAGAACTACGCGATATAAAATCGCGCCTACAATACTCACTTACCGTTATTTTCCCCTCCCACCGCTCAAAAATGCGGCTCACCTTGTTTTGATAAGAATTGTTACATATTAGGTTTTATTGTTTAGCGCGAGAGGTTTATTATGGGGAAAGCGAAAAACTAATGATTAATTATGTTTACTAGTTTTTCGATAAATACTTCAAAAATAATTAGTACGGGACTCCCATGAAAAAAGTAACACTTACCGCGGCAAGTATCGCACTTGCGCTCGGTCTTGTTGGTTGTGGTGAAAAAGAACAAGAAACTAAAGCACCAGCAACTGCGGCCGTAACAGAAGCAAAAGCACCTTTAAACTCAGGTATTGAACTTGCGAACATGGACAAATCTGTTCGTGCACAAGATGACTTTTACTATCACGTAAACGGCGAATGGTTAGAGAAAACTGAAATTCCAGGTGATAAATCAAACTACGGTTCATTTACTCAGCTTTACGATGATTCGCAAAAAGCGATGAAAGAAGTTCTAGAAAAAGCAGCGGCAAACAAAAATGTTAAGCCGGGCTCTGATGAAGCTAAATTAGCTGCATTCTATAACAGCTATATGGATGAAGCGGGTCGTGAAGCGGCAGGCATCAAACCATTATCGCCAGTTCTTGAAAGTGTTGATGCAGTAAAAAACAAATCTGATCTTGTTGCTTTAATGGCTGAACTTCGCATTAAAGGCGGTAGCTTACCTTTTGGTTGGTACGTAAACAACGATGCGAAAAACTCTAGCGAAAACGCGATGTATGTTTATCAATCTGGTTTAGGTTTACCAGATCGTGATTACTACTTAAAAGATGACGAGAAATTCACAAAAATTCGTGAAGCTTATCAAGAATATGTAACAGCTATCTTAAGCAAAGCGGGTGTAGCTGATGCAGAATCTGCGGCTAAAGCTATTATTGATCTTGAAACAAGCATTGCCGAGGCGCAGTGGAGCCGTGTTGAAAGCCGTGATGCAACTAAGTCTTACAACAAGATGAGCGTTGCTGATGCGAACAAACTGACAGGTGACTTCGACTTTGCTGCTTATCTTGATGCGTCTGGTATCAAAACAGAAGACGTAATTATTCGCCAGCCTAGCTACCTAGAAAAGTTCGCGGGAATTTACAGCGATACAGACTTAGCTACTTGGCAGAACTACCTTAAGTTCCACTTTGTTAGTAACTATGCAGGCCTTTTAGATAAAGAGTTAGTAGACCTTAACTTTGATTTCTACAGCACAACATTGCGCGGTGTAACAGAGCAATCACCACTTTGGAAAAAAGCAGTTGATGCATCAAACGGTGTGTTAGGTGAAATACTTGGTAAAGTATACGTGAAAGACAACTTCCCACCTGAAGCGAAAGCACGCATGGAAGAGTTAGTTGATAACGTAATCAAAGGTTACGCAGTTGCGATTGAAAACCTTGAGTGGATGAGCCCAGAAACAAAAATTGCTGCAAAAGAAAAACTTGATAAGTTCACGCCAAAAATTGGTTACCCAGATAAATGGAAAGACTACTCAGCACTTGAAGTTAAAGGTGACGACTTAGTCGGTAACTACATTCGCCACAGCGAGTGGGAATATGCAGACATGACTGCAAAACTAGGTAAGCCAGTTGACCGTTCTGAGTGGCACATGACACCACAAACAGTAAACGCTTACTACAACCCAGTGAACAACGAAATCGTATTCCCAGCGGCTATCTTACAACCGCCATTCTTTAACCTAGAAGCTGATGACGCTGTTAACTACGGTGCAATCGGTGCGGTAATCGGCCACGAATTAGGTCACGGCTTTGATGACCAAGGTGCGAAGTACGATGGTGACGGTAACTTACGTAACTGGTGGAGCGAATCAGACCTTAAACAGTTTGAAGAGCGCACAGGTCAGTTAGTTGCTCAATATAATGAGTACAAACCATTTGAAGATGCAAGCGTAAATGGTCAGCTTACATTAGGTGAAAACATTGGTGACTTAGGTGGCTTAACCGTTGCTTATACTGCTTACCAGTTATCACTTGGTGATGAAAAAGCACCTATCATTGATGGTTACACAGGTGATCAGCGTTTCTTCATGGGTTGGTCGCAGATTTGGCGTCGTAAATATCGTGACGAAGAGTTACGTAACCGTCTAATGACAGACCCTCATTCACCAAGCCATTACCGTGTAATCGGTATTCTTTCAAACATGCCAGAGTTCTATCAGGCATTTGATGTGAAAGAAGGTGACAAGATGTATATCAAACCAGAAGATCGCGTAAAAATTTGGTAATTGATTATCGATTTAAAAAAGGCTCTGAGTGAACGCTCAGAGCCTTTTTTGTTTGGAGAGGCTTAAGCCGATATTTGATGTAGGCGTGAAATTTATTTCGCGCGATGGTTGAGTATTGCGTGATGTTTAAA
>CESF01129439.1_pt1 | contig 90588 bp, 82 predicted proteins | sample 356331 | NCBI WGS metagenome assembly CESF01 (sample SAMEA2621779, study PRJEB7988) | marine metagenome | biome: marine biome (ENVO:00000447); feature: surface water layer (ENVO:00002042); material: "saline water (ENVO:00002010), including plankton (ENVO:xxxxxxxx)" | depth 5 m
AGGTTTTATTGCCTCAAAATAGATCACTTAATTAAGCGAATTGGTATAAATTTGTAACTTGGAATAGTTATTGCAAATTCCGTGTAGTGTCAATTTTTTGAAATTGTTGAATTATGGAATTTAAAGCGGTATTACAACAACTTAACAGAGATAAAAAAGAATATGCTAAGGGTATCGGTACGCCGTTAATGGTACTTGCTGCGCTGGGTATGGTGATATTACCTCTGCCTCCGTTTCTTTTAGATATTCTTTTTTCGTTTAATATTGCTTTAGCACTCGTGGTGTTACTGGTTACGGTTTATACCATGAAGCCCCTTGAATTTGGTATGTTCCCGGCGGTTCTACTGATTGCAACTATCATGCGCTTAGCGCTGAATGTTGCCAGTACCCGTGTGGTATTGCTAGAAGGTCATAATGGTGGAGATGCAGCTGGTAAAGTTATCGAGGCCTTTGGCTCGGTTGTTATCGGCGGTAACTATGCTGTTGGTTTAGTGGTCTTCCTTATTTTAATCATTATTAACTTTGTGGTTATCACCAAAGGTGCTGGCCGTATTTCTGAAGTATCAGCTCGCTTTACTCTTGACGCAATGCCTGGTAAACAAATGGCGATTGATGCTGACTTAAACGCAGGTTTTATCAGTGCAGAGCAAGCCCGTGAACGCCGTGAAGAAGTCACCCGTGAAGCCGACTTCTATGGTTCAATGGATGGTGCTAGTAAGTTCGTAAAAGGCGATGCAATAGCAGGTATCGTCATTCTAGTGATCAATATCGTTGGTGGTTTATTCGTCGGTATGATCCAACATGACTTATCTTTCAGCCGTGCGATGGAAGTCTACACCTTGTTGACTATTGGCGATGGTCTTGTTGCACAGCTGCCTTCACTGTTACTTTCTATCGGTACTGCAATCGTTGTTACTCGTCAGAATGAGTCGCACAATATGGGCGACCAAGTTAAGACACAGCTAGGTAACGAAAAGTCACTTTATATTGCATCAGGTATTCTGATCATCATGGGTCTAGTACCAGGTATGCCGCACATCGCGTTTTTAAGCTTAGGTGCTTTACTTGGTTACCTTGCTTATTTCACACAACAACAAAAAGCCAAAGCAGAAGCTGAAAAAGCAGAGCAAGAAGCAAATGGTGGTGCGCCTGGTACTGGTGTTGCCAATAAACAAGAACAAAAAGAGCTTGGCTGGGATGACGTACAGCAAGTTGATGTTATTGGCTTAGAAGTGGGTTATCGCTTAATTCCACTTGTTGACCAATCTCAAGGTGGTGAACTGCTAAATCGTATTAAAGGTGTACGTAAGAAGCTTTCTCAGGAGCTTGGTTTCTTAGTACCTCCTGTACATATTCGTGATAACTTAGAACTCGACCCTAATGCATACAGAATCACTATGATGGGTGTTTCAAGCGGTGAGGGTGAGCTTAAACATGGTGATGAGCTAGCGATTAATCCAGGCCAAGTATTTGGTCCAATCAAAGGGGTTGCCACAAAAGACCCTGCATTTGGATTAGATGCGGTTTGGATCAAACCTGACCAAAAAGATGAAGCACAATCACTTGGCTATACCGTCGTTGATTCAGCAACGGTAGTTGCAACTCATATTAGTCAGTTACTCACGAACAGTGCTGCTTTACTACTTGGTCATGAAGAAGTACAAAACTTATTAGATATGTTAGCGAAGAGTCATCCACGTCTTGTTGAAGGACTGGTTCCTGACGTATTACCACTTACTACTATCGTAAAAGTGCTACAAAACTTACTCAATGAAGGGGTGGCAATTCGCGATATGCGCTCGATTGTGCAAACCCTTGTTGAGTATGGTCCACGTAGCCAAGACCCTGATGTACTAACGGCTGCAGTGCGAATTTCACTTCGCAGACTTATCGTTCAAGACGCTGTTGGTATGTCTTCTGAGATCCCTGTCATTACCTTGGCGCCTGAGTTGGAACAGATGTTGCATCAGTCACTTCAGAATGCAGGTGACGAAGGTGCCGGAATAGAGCCAAGCCTTGCAGAGCGACTTCAACAATCATTGAATGAAGCGCATCAAAACCAAGAAATGGCCGGTGAACCTTCGATACTGTTAACGTCAGGAATGTTACGTACTGTGTTATCTCGCTTCGTTAAGTACACAATCCCAGGTTTAAGGGTGATGTCTTATCAAGAGGTACCAGACGAAAGACAGATTAAGATTGTCAGCTCAGTAGGCCAACAATAGGATAGTAAAGGGGTTGAACCATGAAAATTAAACGTTTTTTTGCTAAAGATATGCGCACTGCACTGAAAGAAGTGAAAGATGAGTTAGGTGTTGATGCGGTTATTATGTCGAACAAAAAGCTTGCTAACGGCGTTGAAATCGTTGCAGCTGTTGATTACGACAAAGCAGCCCCGAAAGCCGAAGCTAAACCTGCAGTGGCACAATCAGCACCTGCACCACAGCATAATTTTGTTAAGCCTGAGCCAATGCGTGCAAAACCTGAGCCGCAAGCGAAAGTTGCTGATAGCCTACAAGCGTTACTTGAGCGTCAAGCCCCACGCCCTCGTTCGCCAGAGCTGGCGTCAATGTTTAGTCAATCTGGTATTGATACGAGTGAACATTATCAACCAAAAGAACCAAGCTTTGAGCAGCAACAGCCTGAATATAAGCAAGCTCCTCGTTATCAGCAGCAAGCAGCACCTCGTGTACAAACTCAAGCTCATAGCCTAGGGTTTGATGACGATTTAGACGCAGGTTTTGATGATTTAGACTCACCCGCTGATCATAAAAACTCAGCCCCAGCTAATCAATCAGAAATGACGACTATGCGCGAAGAAATGAATGCGATTCGTCAATTACTTGAACACCAAGTATCTGGATTAATGCAACAAGATATGGCGCGCCGTGATCCAACACGCGCTTGTATGATTGATCGTTTAGCTGGTATGGGGATTGAGCGTGATGTTGCTGAGCAAATGGCGTGTTTTATTCCTGATGATGTATCTCGCCAACAAGCATGGCAAGCGCTGCTGCAAATGGTTGAAAACCAAATGCATACAACTAACAACGAAATCCTACGCCAAGGTGGAGTTTTTGCACTAGTTGGTCCAACGGGCGTTGGTAAAACAACCACAGTTGCGAAATTAGCAGCACTTGGAGCACAAAAATATGGTGCTGATAAAGTTGCACTGATCACCACTGATACATACAGAATTGGTGCCTACGAACAATTGGCTACTTATGGTCGTATTATTGGTTGTGGTGTAAAGCAAGTAAAAGATGCGAATGAATTAGCTGAAGTGTTATACCATTTACGTAATAAGCGTCTAGTATTAATAGACACTGCGGGTATGAGCCAACGAGATTTACGCTTAACTGAACAATTAAACACTTTAATGCGTAATCAGCGTGTTGATATTCGTAGTTATTTAGTATTAAGTGCTACAGCGCAGATAAATGTGTTGCAAGAAACCGTAAGACACTTTAAAAAGGTTCACCTAAGTGGCTGTATCTTCACTAAATTGGATGAATCTTTAAGTTTAGGTGAGATTATTAGCATAGCGATTCAAAATCGTCTGCCAATAGGGTATCTTACTAACGGTCAGCGCGTTCCTGAGGATATTCGCGTAGCGAATGCTGAAAAACTAGTGAAAAAAGCTGAACAATTGTATTTAAAACGAGCAAAAGCACAACATTCAAGACGTCAAGCAGTAGCGTCGAACACAGTAGGGATGTATGATTAACACAGTATTAGATCAAGCAAGCGGCCTGCGCAAAATGAATCAAAATAATAATAGTGGCGTTAAAGTTATCGCTGTTACTGGCGGTAAAGGTGGAGTGGGTAAAACCAACGTCTCACTCAACACCGCAATCGCATTAGGCCAGCAAGGAAATCGTGTATTAGTATTAGATGCCGATTTAGGTTTGGCAAACTGTGACGTGATGCTTGGCCTTCGTGTTGAACGTAACTTATCTCATGTTTTGTCGGGCGAGTGTGAGCTTGATGAAATTCTCGTCGAAGGCCCTGCAGGAATCAAAATTGTACCAGCAACGTCTGGTTCTCAAAGTATGGTTGAATTATCGCCATCTGAGCATGCAGGTCTTATACGTGCATTTAGCGAGTTAAACACTGAGTTTGATATTTTAATTGTTGATACCGCCGCAGGTATTTCAGACATGGTATTAAGCTTTTCTCGTGCAGCCCAAGACGTTGTTGTAGTTGTATGTGATGAACCCACCTCAATTACTGATGCTTACGCACTTATAAAAGTACTTAGCCGTGAGCATGGCGTATATAAATTTAAAATTGTTGCCAATATGGTGCGCAGTTTGCGTGAAGGGCAAGAATTATTTGCTAAACTTTCAAAAGTAACGGATCGTTTTTTAGATGTTTCGATGGAGTTAGTAGCAACCATTCCTTATGACGAGAACATGCGTAAGTCTACGCGCCGTCAAAAAGTAATCGTTGAATTATTCCCGAATTCACCAGCAGCGGTGGCGTTTAAAACATTAGCAACAAAAGCAGTTAAATGGCCGATCCCTAATCAACCGTCTGGCCATTTAGAATTTTTTATTGAAAAACTAGTAAACGGCTAACTATGACAACATCGGTGAATAAAGCGATGGGATATCAATCAGCACAAAATTTAAATGCGATTGTTGAGAAACATGCCTCTTTAGTGAAAAAAGTGGCGTGCCACCTAATTGCTCGTTTACCTGCTAGTGTGCAACTCGATGATTTAATTCAATCAGGCATGATAGGCCTGATTGAAGCGTCAAAAAACTTTGATGCTAGCAAAGGTGCTAGTTTTGAAACCTTCGCAGGTATTCGTATTCGTGGTGCTATGCTGGATGAAATTCGCCGAGGTGACTGGGCTCCACGTTCAGTTCACCGAAATGCCCGCCTAGTGGCAGAAACCATTGCCGAATTAGAGAGCACGTTAAATCGTGAACCAAAAGACACTGAAGTAGCTGAAAAACTTGATATTACACTGGATGAGTACCATCATATTCTACATGATGTAAATTCTAGTAAAGTATTAGGCATTGAAGACTTAGGCGTGGATGAAGATGTCATCACACCAGTAGGTCAGGATTTAGGACTAGACAAACCGTTTAATAACGTTAAAAATGAGCGGTTTAACCAGTCTCTATTAACGGCTATCCAATCGTTACCAGAAAGAGATGCTCTCGTTTTGTCTTTGTACTACAACGACGAAATGAACTTAAAAGAAATAGGACACATACTCGATGTTAGCGAGTCGCGTGTGAGTCAAATACATGGTCAGGCGATGATTAAGCTCAAAGCAAAAATCAATGACTGGATAAACTAGTAGTAAGTAAATTATAGGTTAAGACCTCACCGGAGGATGTTTTGGATAAAAACATGAAAATTCTTGTTGTTGATGATTTTTCTACAATGAGACGTATCATTAAAAATCTATTAAGGGATTTAGGTTTTACCAATGTGCAGGAAGCTGACGACGGTTCAACAGCATTGCCAATGCTACAAAATCAAGAATTTGATTTTGTTGTAACAGATTGGAACATGCCTGGTATGCAAGGTATTGATTTGTTACGCGCAATTCGTGCTGATGATAGCCTTAAGCATATTCCTGTGTTAATGGTGACAGCTGAAGCGAAAAAAGAACAAATTGTTGCTGCTGCTCAAGCAGGTGTTAATGGCTATATCGTTAAACCATTCACTGCTGCGACACTTAAAACCAAATTGGAAAAAGTGTTTGAACGTTTAGGTTAATCTAAGGGGAGAGGCTTATGTCAGCACTTGCTGCGCCTCAAATAAGTTTAGAGCAAGCTCGTCAACTTGTTGAGTATCTTGAAAATGGTGAACAAGAAAAAGCTGATAAGCTAATTCTTGATGCTGCGTCAAAAGAGCAATCAGAGTTGTTTGCTGAAGTCGGTAAATTGACGCGTCAACTTCATGAAGCGTTAAAAAACTTTGACCTAGATACTCGTCTCGCTGATTTAACTACCGACGCTATCCCAGATGCTAAGCAGCGCTTAAATTATGTTATGGAAATGACAGAAAGTGCCGCCAATAAAACTATGGATGCAGTTGAAGCAAGTTTACCGATAGCGCAACAACTTGCTGATGAAATTGCTGCAATTAAGCCTACTTGGGATCGTTTAATGAACCGAGAAATTGAACTCGGTGAATTTAAATCGTTATGTCATAGCCTAGATAAGTTCATGAATAACTCGCACACAAAAACCGATGAGCTTCAAGGCTTGATGACCAATGTGCTGATGGCGCAGGATTATCAAGATTTAACTGGACAAGTTATTCGTCGTGTCATTGAACTAGTGCGAGAAGTAGAAGACAGTTTAATTAATCTCTTAACTGTGTTTGGCAGTCAAGAAGATGGTCATCAACAACAAGAAAAACAGGCCATAGAAAAAGCACCTGCACCAAGTGACACACTAGCAGGTCCTGAAGGGCCGATTATTGATAAAGAGTCTCGCGATGATGTTGTTTCAGGACAAGATGAAGTCGATGATCTATTATCAAGTCTGGGCTTCTAAGAGGAGAGTAGCTGCATGAGCTTTGAAGTCGATGAAGATATATTACAGGATTTCCTTGTTGAAGCAGGAGAAATCTTAGAGCTATTGTCGGAGCAATTAGTTGAGCTTGAAAACAACCCAGAAGACAAAGATCTATTAAACGCCATTTTTAGGGGCTTCCACACTGTTAAAGGTGGTGCAGGTTTCTTAAGTATGACTGAACTTGTTGATGCTTGTCATGGCGCAGAGAATGTTTTCGATTTATTACGCCAAGGTGTACGCACTGTTACGCCTGAGCTAATGGACGTAATATTACAAGCTCTTGATACTATTAATGAAATGTTCGCCACGATTCAAAATCGCGAACAACCAGAGCCTGCAGATCCAGCCCTATTAGAAGTCCTTCATAAATTAAGTCAGCCGCCTACTGCAGAAGAGCTTGCAGGTGAAGATTTATCTGTAGCAGAGGACGTTGCAGTTGCACCTGAAGAACCAGCAGTTGAAGAGGTTGTTGTTGATACGCCTGAAGTCACAGCAGATACAGCAACAGACAACATCGATGAAGATGACCCATTTGCGTTCGATATGTTATTTGATGGCGGCGGTCTTGCTGATAGCAGCGCTGAGTCTCAAAATATTGACGAAATCACTGAAGATGAATTCGAAAGCCTGTTAGATGAGCTGCACGGAAAAGGCCAAGGACCAGCAGCATCTGCTCCTGAGTCAAATAGCAGTGACAGTGATGATATTACCGATGATGAATTTGATAGTTTATTAGATGAATTGCACGGTGTTGGTAATTTTGGGGAAGTAAAACAAGATAATACTGCCAAGCCTGAAGCTACAAGTTCTATTGAGCCAGCCTCTGCCACCCCTACTGCAGAGGCAGCAAGCAGCGATTCAGACGATGAAATTAGTGATGATGAGTTTGAGGCACTTCTTGACGAGTTACATGGCAAAGGCACAGCTCCTCAATCATTGGAAAGTTCAACCGCGGAAAAAGCACCAGAGCCACCAAAAGCTGAACCTACAAAACCTGCTCAGCCTGCAGCCTCTAAACCGGCACCTGCACCTGCACCGAAACCTGCAGCTGCAGCTAGTAAACCTGCTCCAGCTCCTGCAAAAGCGCCAGCAGCTTCAGCGGCACCGAAAAAGGCTCCGCCTCCACAGGCAGAAACAACGGTTCGTGTTGATACCAAACGTCTTGACGAAATCATGAACATGGTTGGTGAGCTTGTATTGGTTCGTAACCGCTTGGTAAGTCTTGCGAATAACAGCAACAGTGAGTCAATGGGTAAAGCCATCTCGAACCTAGACGTGGTAACCGCAGACTTACAAGGTGCGGTAATGAAAACCCGGATGCAGCCAATTAAGAAAGTATTTGGTCGTTTCCCACGCGTAGTTCGTGACTTAGCTCGTAGCTTGAAAAAAGACATTAATCTGCAGCTAGTAGGTGAAGAAACCGATTTAGATAAAAACCTTGTTGAAGCACTTGCTGATCCATTGGTGCACTTAGTGCGTAACTCTGTAGACCATGGTATTGAAATGCCAGATGTGCGTGAAACTGCAGGTAAACCGCGTACAGGTACAGTCACGCTCTCAGCATCACAAGAAGGTGATCATATTCTGCTTACCATTCGTGATGATGGTGCTGGTATGGATGCTGATAAGCTGAAAAAAATCGCAATCAGCAAGGGTGTAATTGATCATGATCAAGCAAGCCGTTTGTCGGATACAGAAGCATACAACCTAATATTTGCTCCTGGTTTCTCAACGAAAGAAGAGATCTCTGATATTTCAGGGCGCGGTGTCGGCATGGATGTGGTTAAAACTAAAATAACCCAGTTAAATGGTTCGGTTAACATCCAGTCGGAATTGGGCGTAGGTACTGCACTAGAAATTAAGGTGCCATTAACGCTTGCTATCTTACCAACTCTAATGGTTGTTGTAGGTGAGCAAACCTTTGCTCTACCGCTTGCTGGCGTAAGCGAAATTTTCCACCTTGATTTAACTAAAACTAACGTAGTTGATGGCCAACTGACAATAATAGTTCGTCAAAAAGCGATTCCGCTTTTCTATTTACAACATTGGTTAGTAAAAGGTGCCAACCGCCAAGAGCGTAAAGCAGAAGGTCACGTGGTGATTGTACAAATAGGTACTAAACAAGTGGGCTTTGTTGTTGACTCATTAATTGGTCAAGAAGAGGTGGTTATCAAACCTTTAGATGCCTTATTACAAGGCACGCCAGGAATGGCAGGTGCGACAATTACTTCTGATGGTGGGATTGCATTGATCCTCGATGTACCTAGTATGCTTAAACATTACGTTGGCTAATAATAAATAATAAAGTGCAGTGTTTAGCTGCACTTTAAATGATATAAAACAAGAGAGTGCCAATGGCAGTCAAAGTATTAGTTGTTGATGATTCAAGCTTTTTTCGCCGCAGAGTAAGCGAAATTTTAGAGCAAGACAGCAATATTCAGGTAATTGGTTTTGCCGTTAATGGTCGTGAGGCGGTAGATAAAACCCGTGAATTAAGACCTGATGTAATTACTATGGATGTTGAGATGCCAGTTCTTGATGGCATTAGTGCTGTGAAAGAAATAATGGCAGCAACACCGACTCCTATTTTAATGTTCTCATCACTCACCCGTGATGGTGCAACAGCAACCCTCGATGCACTTGATGCTGGTGCTTTAGATTTTTTACCGAAAAAATTCGAAGACATTGCACGTAATAATGAAGATGCAATCGCGCTTTTACAAAATAAAGTAAAAGAAATTGGTCGTCGTCGCCTCTCTCGTTTTTCGCGTCCGGCACCTATTTCGAGACCAACTCCGGCTCCTGCACCAAGGGGCAGTAGCGCTACAAGTACTAGCAGCGGTATTGTTCAGCCTGATCGCAGCTTTAGCCGTTCAGCTCCTGCTAGTTCGCCTGCGGAATCGTCATCGAGTACAAGTAAAATTCGAGCTTCGGGCAAGCAATATCAATTGGTTGCTATTGGTACATCAACTGGTGGGCCGGTTGCGCTACAGACTATTTTAACTCAGCTGCCTGCTAACTTTCCGCATCCTATTTTGCTTATTCAACATATGCCAGCTGCGTTTACTCCTGCTTTTGCAGCACGCCTCAATGGTTTATGCAGAATCAATGTGAAAGAAGCGCAAAATGGTGACCGCTTAATGCCAGGTACAGCCTATTTAGCGCCAGGTGGTCAACAAATGTTGATTGAAGGGCGCAGCGGCTCTCGTACATTACGTGTGTTTGAAGATGATAGCCCACGTATTACTTATAAGCCAAGTGTTGATGTCACCTTTGCGAGTGCAGCAAAAACCTATGGCGGTGATGTTCTAGCCGTGGTGTTAACGGGTATGGGTGCTGATGGTCGTGATGGAGCGCGTATGCTTAAGCAAGTCGGTGCAACTATTTGGGCGCAAGATGAAAAAACCAGTGTAGTGTATGGTATGCCACAAGCCGTTGCGAATGCTGGTTTGGCTAGTGAAAGCTTAGCGCTCACAGATGTTGCAGCCCGCCTAACGCGTGAGACTGGCTGTGGATAAGCTGTCTTTTCTCGGCTTAATTATCGCAATTAGTGCTATTGCATTTGGTTATGCATTAGAAGGCGGCGTTGTCACAGCTTTGTTCAATGGACCTGCGCTGATTATTGTTCTTGGCGGTACGCTTGGGGCTGTTATGCTCCAGACCCCTGGTAGTGTTTTTGCAAAAACACTCAAAATTAGTCATTGGGTGTTCTTTCCGCCATATCATGATATTGATGCAGCTATCGAACAAGTAAAGCGCTGGTCGCACAAAGCACGCCAAGAAGGTTACTTAGCGCTTGAATCTGAGGCACTTACTCATACAGACCCATACGCGGCAAAAGGGTTGAGCCTACTCGTTGATGGTATCGATGAGCAAAAGCTTAGAGATACCCTTGAAATTGACTTAATGCTTGAACGAGAGCGCTTGTTAGAGGTTAGCCGAGTTTATGAAGCGATGGGGGGTTATAGCCCAACAATTGGTATTTTAGGTGCGGTACTTGGTTTGATTCAGGCAATGCAATTTATAACAGATCCTGAAAAATTGGGTGCGGGTGTCGCCACCGCTTTTATCGCTACCATCTACGGTGTAGGTTTAGCTAATTTATTATTCTTACCTATGGCCAATAAGTTAAAGCAGCAAATTGAACAAAAGATGCTGTATCATGAATTACTTGCTGAAGGCATTATTGCTATCTCGCAAGGTGAAAGCCCACTGAATATAGAACTAAAACTTGAGGCGTACCGTGTTGAGCGTCCAAGCTTAGTTGAAGAGTAATTTATTATGATGCGCCGTCGTCTGCGTCATAACACGTCAAAAAACCAACATACCGAGCGTTGGCTTGTTTCTTATGCCGATTACATGACTATCATGTTTGCTTTTTTTGTGGTCATGTATGCCATAGCAATTAATAAAAATGAAGACTTTCAAATTCTCTCCGATTCGCTTGAGCAGGTTTTCGAGAAATCAGCTCGTGAGCAACAGCAAGTTGGAACCGGAGTGAACGGCACCGGAATTTTAACAGACAGAGTCAGTCCAGAAAAAGACATCCTTTACGGTGAAAGTATCCGAAAGGATGAGCAAGGGCCTGAATTACTTGATGGGCAAAGTGAAACGAGTAATATTGATAAAAAGCATCTAGGCAAGCCCCTTGATAGTTTGCTAACTAAACTACAATCTGCACTGATTGATGAAATTCGTGATGGTGAAGCAAGTTTAGAGCTTCATCAAGACTGGCTTATTATTGAACTAAGCTCAGGTATGTTGTTTTCTTCGGGCAGTGCTGTTGCACAGCAACGTGCAAAGGAAGTTGTAGGTTTAGTTAGAGATATTATAGCGCCTGTTGATAACTATATCCGCGTGCGTGGTTATACTGATAACGAAGGTATTCGTAATGAAATGTTTCGCTCTAACTGGGAGTTATCGGTAGCCCGTGCAACATCAATACTTGTTGAACTTGAGAGTTTAGGTATTAATCCTGCTCGAATGGCTATTGAAGGTTATGGTGAATATTCACCTTTCGCTAGTAATGACACTGAGCAAGGTCGCGCGGAGAACCGTAAAGTGGTCGTAGCGTTATCGAAGTATGGTTTACCCCCCGAAGAGCCGCAAAGTACTGAACAAGAATCACAAAATCAACCGGGAAAGACGACAGAAATTGAGTTGCCAAGTGATGATAACAGCATTAAAGTGATTCAATTACCGCACGGTGGCATTAGGATTACCACGCGCAATGAACAATAATAAGGTGTGATGTGAAAGTTTGGACCGTAGCGAATCAAAAAGGTGGGGTAGGGAAAACAACAACAGCTGTTAGCCTTGCTGGCATTCTTGCTTTACAAGGAAAACGAGTGTTACTTATTGACACTGATCCGCACGCATCATTAACTTATTATTTTGGCATTGACTCTGAAGAGCTTGAAGTCAGCGTGTATGATATCTTTGCACGCGGCAATAGTATGGCCAGTGAAGAAGTTTTACAGGCTCTGTGCCCATCTACGCTAGAGAATCTTGACATTTTACCGGCGACAATGGCAATTGCTACGCTAGATAGAAGCATGGGCAATAAAAATGGTATGGGTCTGATACTTAAAAAAGCACTAGCTAAAATTAGTGACCATTACGATTATGCAATTATTGATTGCCCACCTGTTTTAGGTGTTTTAATGGTGAATGCACTTGCCGCGAGCGAACGGATATTAGTACCAGTACAAACAGAGTTTTTGGCCTTGAAAGGTCTTGACCGTATGATGCGTACGATGGAGCTGATGCAAACATCGCAAGCAAAACAGTACCAATATACGATTATTCCAACAATGTACGACAAACGTACTAAAGCATCACTTGAAGCTTATAAGACTCTGCAGGATAATTACAAAGATAAAGTATGGTCAGGCGTGGTGCCCGTCGATACAAAATTTCGAGATGCTAGTTTAGCACAACAGGTGCCGATTCAATTTTGCCCACGCTCACGTGGCGTGTTTGCATATCGCGCACTGCTTGATTACTTAATTGCACAGGGTTAAAGATGAGTAAGCATTTATTTGCCAATGAAAAAGTGATGACCCAATATTTGGGCGCTTTGTTGTGTGAAGATGAGCCTACTGAAGAAAATCTAGAGCCGGTTGCAAAGTTACTGGAGCAGGTTAAAGAGCCTGAAACTAAGACAGAAGAAAAGCTGACAGAGGTTCAGCCTACCCCAAAATCTGCTTTACCGACCCCTGAACCGACTAAAGAGCTTGAGAAAACCGAGAACCAAGCTAATATCAAAGATATAGTTGCAGAACCTAAAGCTGAACTGGTTGCAAAAACTTCGTCTGATCGTCAAGAAGACTATTTTGATGGTGAGTTTCAGGCGTTGTTCTTTGAAGTGGCGGGTTTAACTCTTGCTGTACCTTTAAAAGCATTAGGGGGAATTCATCAGCTGGGAGAGGTTAATCAATTATTTGGCAAGCCTAAATGGTTTAAAGGTGTAATGCTTAACCGAGAAGAAAAGCTTAATGTTGTTGACACAGCACGCTGGGTAATGCCAGAAAAATATGATGAAAAATTAGAACAATCACTAAATTATCAGTATTTAATCACCTTAGGCGACAGTCAATGGGGATTATTGGCTGAAAAGCTCGTAAATAATATTACGCTTCGTAAAGAAGATGTAAAATGGCGAGCGAAATCAGGTAAGCGGCCTTGGCTTGCAGGTGTCATCAAAGAGAAAATGTGCGCCTTGATTGACGTTGAAAATTTAAATCAATTGCTAGAGCAGGGCTTAGACAGCCGTGAGCAGTAACTATTTTTACGGAGTAATAGCATGAGTGAAGAAAGACTACTGTCAGCAAATAAAAACGCTGATAGCAACGATGAAGTGTTACAGTGGGTAACCTTTAAACTTGAAGAAGAAACGTACGGCATTAATGTAATGCAAGTACAAGAAGTACTTCGCTATACAGAAATTGCTCCTGTGCCAGGTGCGCCTTCTTATGTGTTAGGTATCATCAACTTACGCGGTAATGTTGTTACTGTTATCGATACTCGTGCGCGTTTTGGTCTGATGGGCGCAGAGGTAACAGATAATTCACGTATCGTCATCATCGAAGCAGAAAAGCAAGTGATCGGTATTTTAGTCGACAGTGTTGCTGAAGTGGTTTACCTACGTAGCTCTGAAATTGATAGTGCGCCAAATATTGGCACTGAAGAGAGTGCTAAGTTTATCCAAGGCGTATCAAACCGTGATGGTGAGTTATTGATCTTGGTTGATCTTAATAAATTATTAAATGACGATGAGTGGGACGAGCTAAGCGCACTATAAGCGTTTGGAAATTATATGCTGTTATACTCTTTGTTTGGTGCCTCAATCTTGCTTGTATTAGTGTGTTTGGGGCTTATTTTTGTCAATAACAATAAGCAAGCGCTGGCGATTCAAGCCAAGCAAAAACAGCTACAAGAAGCTCAGCAACAGTTGAGTATTTTGCGTAGCGAAGTGGCTGAAATGCGTGCCGGAATGCTTAGTATTGGCAAACGAGTTGTCGCTGTTGAAGAGAAAAGTAAAGAGCTTGAGCAGCTGCAAGATGCACAAAAATATGATGATCCGAATGCGAAAATTTATTCGCGAGCGGTAAAAATGGTTGAGCTAGGTGCTGATTTAGAAGAAATAATTCGTGAATGTGAATTACCCAGAGCCGAAGCAGAGCTGCTCATGTCACTTCATAAACAAAAAGGCGCCCAATGAGGCGCTTTTTTATTTGAGTTTTTGAACCCTAAGCTTGAATGTTGAGCTTACCCTGAAAATCTTGCCAACCCGGTGGAAATTTACCACGTAATACATATGAAAAAGCAATTAACTCTGCAATCACGTAGTAAAGCTCTTTTGGAATTTCTTCACCTAACTCAAGATGCGATAAGGTTTGTGCTAAGTCAGCATCTTGGTGTATCAAAATACCTTTTTGCTCAGCAAGTTTAACGATTTCTTCAGCCAATTCACCAAAGCCTTTGCTGGTTACTCGTGGTGAGCTGCCTGCTTCATATAGTAGGCCAATTGCTGATTTATGCACCGATTGTTCACTCATAAATATTACACCTTAATATTAATAATCGCATGCGATTTATAAAAAGCTTGGTGGCTTGATGTACCTTGCTGCAAGTTTAGCTCGCCTACATTTAAGCCATGGCCAGCTAATTTATGACGCAGTGTTTCTAAGTGCGGATGAGCAAGTGCGGTTACTTCTTGTGAAGAAGCGAGTAACTGACAATCAACTGCCTTATCCATCACCTCTGCGGTAATTTGTAACTTGCCAAGCTGGGCATAATCAAAGTTCAACCGCACAAACCAGACATTCTTAGCTTCGAGTTTATTTTTACTTGGCTTTTTATACTGCCCTAAGCTGATTTCTGTTTGCCCAGTATCAGGAGGTAACTTCATCGGCAAGAAAAACTGCGCCAAAGCACTGTTATCTTGTTGCTGATTGATGGGCGTTGTTTGCACCTGAGCCAAAGTGTTTTTTAGTTGTGAAGCTTCAGCTGCCATAGCTTGCATCGCAGGCTGCTGTAGCTGTTCTAGTAACTTACTGCCGTTAACGGCTTTAAAGTTGGGCACTAACACTTGCAGTAAGGCATCAAGACCTGTCTGATTATTAAAACTAAGGTTGGTTGGTGCTTGGTTAATAATTGGTGCGGCAAGTGTAGCCACTGCTAATTGTTCTAACCCTTGGCTAAAGCTTGCTTGCTGAGTTTGGCTAGGCAGCGCTGTTGGCCTGAGGATACTTAAAAGTTCTCGTTCAATCGTTGTAGGGTGCATGTTTTGACTCGAGATCATGCGATGAAATGCTTGATTAACGAGTCGATTTAAATCTACTGAAGATGATGTATTTTGTTCACTCAGTGCTACAAGTTTTTCTGTTAATTGCACCGGTAGAGGTATGCTTGCTATAGGCTTGCTTTTAGGAAGCGGTAATAGTTTCGAAATCAGTGCCGCTTCAATCGGTCTTATCGGCAATAATGGCTGACTCAAGTTCGGTTCTTTAAAAGCTAAAAAAGGGGCGTCTAATTGAGTTTGCTGCTGAGCAACTTTTTGTAACCCTGCGGTTTGCTCACTAAGTGCTCGAGTCGCTGAGTTTAATGTCGCTTGTTTAGTTTGTATAACCTGCTCACTGCTATTTTTAACTACTGAATTTGCAAGATTACTTTTAACTTGAGCAAGCTGTTCAGGTACAGGCTTACCAGAACTCAGTGTATTAACAGCTTTGTTGTCTGTAGGCGCTGTTTGCAAAGTATTATCTGTGCTCAGCAAAGAAGGTTGTGTTTTGCTACTGTTTGTTGCTGATTGACTCGCCTGAGTTTGTGCATTAACAAGCGGCTCTAAACTGACTTTTATTCGCTGCAATAGTTGTATTAAAGGTGCCGCCTTGTTATAGCTTACGGGTAAACTAACTTGCTTTGCAGACTGACTTTCGGTTAATGATTCTGTCTGTTTAGACGTAGGTAATGGCGTATTAGCTGTAACTGGCCCACTGGCTTTTTGCGCTACTTGGAACGCAGCGTGTTGTGGCGCGGTTTGTTGAACAGCGGCAAACTTTATTATATTGATTTTATTAGCATTAAAGCCTAGCTGGCTAATCATGTTTTTGCTTTCAATCAGCTGATGCGTTGACTGGTTAACAGCAGCTTTTGTGGTAGCAGGGAGTTTTTCAAAATAGCGCACTGCATCACTAATACGCGTTTTTAAATCAGCAAAACTGTCTTTTAACCAAGAGCTAATTGGTGAATTTGAGCTGCTCGATGGTGCTAACAACGTATTCTTAGGTTCAACAGCTTGGCTTTTTAATGCTTGGTTAAATGTTTCAGACAGCGAATTCTTTAACAGTATTTGTTGCACAGGTGCTTTATTTATCAGTTCAACAGTATTTTTAACTTGCTGGGGGATTAGTTTTAATGCATGCGGGTGAAATTGCCACTGGGCTTGAATCTGTTTGGCTTGCTTTGGCGACATTCTTGAAAGAGGTAGAATTAATTCGTTTTGTTGTTTGTTAGCAACACTCAGTTGCACTTGCTGCCCAGCTAGTTTTAAGTTCATTTCAGGGGTTAGCTTAGCCACCAACTCGGCTACTTTTTGTTGGTTAACACTTTGTTGATGCAATGAATCGCCAAAGCGATTAATAATATTTAAGTTAAAGCTGTTTTGTTGATTGGTAGCAGGCAGCAAAATGGCTTTAAGTGGTGCTTCAGCTTTTAAAAGAGCAACGAGGCTATTGTTAAGAGTAAACTCTGTTTTTAATGTTGGTAGTTGTAGTAAAGGTTTGCTTGGCGCAATTTGAGCTGGGTGTGGCAGATTTGTATTTGCACTCCCTTGCGTTAGCAAGTTCAGTAGTGCTTGTAACTGCTGGCTTTTGCCAAGTGTAATCGTCAGCGGTGATGGTGTGATAGTCAGCTGTTTACCATCACTACTTAATTGAATGTTGGCCGCTAAAAAGCGCTCAGTTTTGAGATTCTCTTGCTCTGTTGATAAGCGTAAAGTTTGCCATGAGTTATTGATTAGCACGTCCATTTGCACGCTGTGCTTACCAATCACAATATTACGGGCAGTTAGGCTCTGCTCAGCCAGCATTTTTAAGGCATCATTTGGTGAGTGTTCTGATGCACTGCTTATTGCTTTTGGGTCTAGATTAAGCTGAGTGCTGAGAGTCAACTGGCTTTGTTTATTCATTATTTTAGATCAAATATAAGTTAATCGTTTTAAAGCAATATTCGTATTACCCTATCATTATGGTAGACTAACGCCTAATTTTGGGTATAGAGAATCGTCATCTTGTTACACATTAAGGCCGTCACCTGCATCAAGCAAGATCGTTGTTTGTTTGCGGATCTTAATTTCAGCTTGAAATCGGGGCAAATTATGCAGTTAGCTGGTCCGAATGGGGCTGGTAAAACATCATTATTGCGCATTATCGCGGGTTTCGCTATGCCAGATGAAGGCGATGTTTTTTACCAAGAGCGTTCGATTACAAAATACTATGATGAATATGCACAAGAGCTAATGTTCATCGGCCATAAAACCGGTGTAAATACGCAACTCACTGCCCTTGAGAATGTTGCATTTTGGCTAAAAATTAATGGTTATGATTGCAAGCAAGACTTATATCCGATCCTAGCAAAAATAGGTTTAGTTGGCCTTGAAGATGTGCCTGTTCGCATGTTGTCAGCAGGACAGCAGCGCCGTGTAGCCTTAGTAAGGTTGTGGTTAAATAGTGCCAAGCTATGGATCCTTGATGAGCCATTTACGGCTCTTGATAAAAGCGGTGTAGCATTTTTGCAAGAACGCTTTGTTGAGCATTTAAATGCTGGCGGCGCAATTCTTTTAACTACCCACCAAGATTTAACGACACAATTTAGTGACCTAAAAACAGTGACTTTGGAGTATCGCCACTGATGGTAAAGCAGCATTCGTATTGGCAATTATTCTCTGCGGTTTTTTCTAAAGATCTGAAATTAGCGTTTCGTCAGCGTGCTGAAATCGTTAACCCCATCTTGTTTTTTCTTATTGTTATTACACTTTTTCCGTTAGCAATTGGCCCTGAGCCTGGACTGCTAGCTCGCATGGCTCCGGGGATTATTTGGGTTGCTGCGTTACTATCGACAATGTTAGGCCTAGATAAACTATTTCGTGATGATTATCACGACGGAACATTAGAGCAATTAATTGCCTCTTCGTATCCATTACCGTTGACAGTGCTTGCAAAAGTTGCGGCTCATTGGGTTATTACGGGGCTGCCTTTAGTGTTAATGACACCGGTATTTGCTTTGTTATTGAATTTAGAAAGTTCAGCGCTTTTAGCAACTGTTCTCACGTTATTGTTGGGGACACCATTGCTTAGCTTCATTGGCGCAATTGGCGCTGGACTTACTGTGGGACTGCAAAAAGGCGGCATTCTAATGAGTTTGCTTGTTTTGCCTTTGTATATCCCTGTACTAATCTTTGCAACCTCTGCTATCGATACCAGCTCTATGGAGCTTGCCTATAGCGGACAGCTTGCAATTCTTGGTGCCATGCTAATCGTAGCGATTATAGCGGCGCCAATTGCCATATCGTCAGCATTGAAAGTGAGTGTAAGTTAATATGTGGAAGTGGTTACATCCCTACGCAAAAGCAGATCGTGCTTACCAATTGTGTAACACCTTACTGCCTTATTTCGCCGTCGTTACGGTGGTCTGTATGATTGTTGGATGGGTCTGGGGGCTTGCTTATGCTCCAGCCGATTACCAACAAAAAGATAGCTACCGAATTATTTTTATCCATGTGCCTTCAGCAATTTTATCAATGGGCGCTTATTCTTCTATGGCGATTGCAGCAGTGATCGCACTAGTATGGCAATTACGTAATGCTGAACTTGCTGTAATTGCAATTGCACCAGTTGGGGCATGTGTGACAGCGATAGCACTAATTACCGGCGCAGCATGGGGTAAGCCTATGTGGGGCGCATGGTGGGTGTGGGATGCGCGTCTTACCTCTGAGCTCATTCTGTTATTTTTATACTTGGGTGTGTTATCGCTTTATCATGCTTTTGAAGATAAAAAAGCAGCGGGTCGTGCCGCCTGTATTTTAGCGATTGTTGGAGTTATCAACTTACCGATTATTCACTTCTCGGTAGAGTGGTGGAATACCTTGCACCAAGGTGCAACCATTACAAAGTTTGATACTAAAGCCATTGATCCAAGCATGTTTTGGCCATTAATGGTGAACATAGTTGCGTTTGCAGGTTTTGTTGGGGTTGTGACTTTAATCCGCCTTAAAAACGAAATTTTACAACGTGAAAAGCACCGTCCTTGGGTGCGTGATATGCTTAAGCGAGGTTAATCATGCAGTTTGATTCTTTTTCAGATTTTATTGCCATGGGTGGCTATGGCTTTTATGTGTGGTTGTCTTTTGGCAGCTGTGCATTGATTTTACTCGGTATTTTATTTAGTTCGTTAAACGATACAAAGCGTATTTTCTCTTCAGTTAGGCAGCAAGCACAACGTGAAGAGCGCATTAAGAAAGCGAAGCAAGAGGCAGGGCAATGAATCCAAGACGTAAAAAACGTTTATTAGCTGTTGTAGCCATTATTTTTGGTGTGGGTGCAACCATTGGTTTAGTGCTTTATGCACTGCAAGAAAACATCAATCTATTCTATACCCCAAGTGAACTTGTTGAGGGTAAAGGACCAAATAAAGAAAAACCGCACATCGGTCAGAAGCTACGTATAGGTGGCATGGTTGTGCCAGGCTCCGTTGTTCGAGATGAATCAAGCTTAAAGGTAAGCTTTAAGTTAATAGATAAAGGCCCTATGGTGACCATTAATTATCAAGGGATTTTGCCAGACTTATTTCGTGAAGGCCAAGGGATTGTGGCGCAGGGCGTGTTAGTAAAAGCGAATGAAATTGATGCCTTTGAAGTTCTTGCAAAGCATGATGAAGAGTATATGCCAGCAGAAGTTGCAGAAGCAGTGAAAGGTATTAAACACGAAAAACCGACGTATAACTTAGAGAACGGTAATTAATATGATCCCAGAACTCGGTTATTTTTCTTTAACACTGGCTATGGTGCTCAGTGTTTTACTGTGTATTTTTCCTTTGTGGGGGGCGCATACCGGCAATTTACGTTTAATGCGCGCAGCTCCATCATTAGCAATTGGGCAGTTCGTATTTGTACTTTTATCATTTGCAGCACTTATTTATGCCAGTTTAACCGACGACTTTACCGTATCGTACGTTGCTTATCACTCAAGTAGCACCTTACCTTGGTACTACAAAATCACTTCGACATGGGGTGGTCATGAAGGAGCAATTTTACTTTGGTTAGTGATGCAAGCAGGTTGGACAGCCGTTGTTGCTATGCGCTCGCAATCATTGCCTTGGGTTTTACGTGCCCGAGTGCTTGGTGTGTTAGGCTTTTTAGGTGTCGGCTTTATGCTGTATACCTTGTTAATGTCGAGCCCATTTGAACGTCTATTGCCGTATTTCCCAGTTGAAGGTCGCGATTTAAATCCATTACTGCAAGACCCAGGTATGATTATTCACCCGCCATTGCTTTATATGGGTTACGTAGGTCTATCAGTGTCTTTCTCATTCGCAATCGCTGCGCTACTTACTGGTAAACTCGATAATACTTGGGCCAAGTGGTCTCGTCCTTGGACTATGGCTGCATGGGGGTTTTTAACTTTAGGTATTACCATCGGTAGTTGGTGGGCATACTCAGAACTAGGCTGGGGCGGCTGGTGGTTCTGGGATCCCGTTGAAAACGCTTCTTTAATGCCATGGCTTGTGGCAACAGCGCTATTACACTCACTCTCAACCACAGAAAAACGTGGTGTATTTAAGTCATGGACAGTGTTACTGGCTATTGCGGCATTCTCTCTAAGCTTACTGGGTACTTTTATTGTTCGATCGGGCATTATTGTATCTGTGCATGCCTTTGCGTCAGATCCTAATCGCGGTATGTTCATTTTAGCTTTCTTAGCCATTGTTGTGGGTGGCGGTTTATCGCTGTATGCACTGCGTGTTTCACAGGTGAAAAGTGAGGGCCGTTATAAGTTTGCCTCACGTGAAGTTGCCCTTTGGTTAAACAATATATTTTTAGTTGTGGCAACGCTGATTGTACTTCTAGGTACTTTACTGCCAATGATCCACAAAGAGCTTGGCTTAGGCAGTATTTCGATTGGTGAGCCTTTCTTCAACAAGATGTTTGCTATTCTACTAGTGCCATTTGCCATTTTAATGGGTATGGGTCCACTGTTACGTTGGAAACAAAACAAATGGTCAATGCTGCAGAACAAACTTGTTCTGTCGGCAGCAGTAAGTTTAGTTGCAACGGCGGCATGGTTGTATTCAAGCTACGACGTGATTGCGCCAATTACTTTTATTGCAACAGCATTGGCGGTATGGATTTTTGTTACCACTCTTGTTGATTTAGCTGCAAAAGTGACTATTCATAGCTCTCTAGGCGAAGGCTTTAAACGACTAGGGCTAAGTTACTGGGCGATGGTTTTAGGCCACATTGGTTTAGCATTCGTGATTGCAGGTGTAACGTTAACTTCTGCTTACTCAGTTGAGCGTGATATATCAATGAAGCCTGGCGAAACCGTGGCTTTAAATGAATACCAGTACCGATTTGACGGTGTTAAAACAATTCGTGGCGCAAACTATAGTGGTCATGCAGGTGTCGTCACTGTACTGAAAAACGATAAAAAAGTGACCGTTTTACATGCTGAAAAGCGTCGTTATGACATTGGTATGCAATTTATGACAGAAGCGGCTGTTGATGCCGGTTTTACACGAGACTTATACCTAGCACTGGGTGAGCAATTAAGCCAAGGTGCTTGGTCGTTACGTATTTATCATAAACCTTATGTTCGTTGGATGTGGCTCGGTGGTATCTTGATTTCACTGGCAGGCTTTTTAGTGCTTGGTGATAAACGCTATCGCCAGAAGTCGACTAAGCAGGAGGCTTTAGTATGAATCGCAAACTCATCGCACTAGCGCCTTTATTGGTGTTCGTTTTACTGTGTGTGTTTTTATATCAAGGTTTGTTTGCTAATCCTCGTGAGTTACAAACAGGGCGTATTGGGCAGGCTATGCCTACTTTTAACTTGCCAGATTTGATGGATGAGTCAAAGCGTTGGACTGACGCCGATTTAAAAGGTGAAGTTTACCTACTTAATGTATGGGGTACTTGGTGTCCGACTTGTTTAGCTGAGTTAGGTTACTTGACTGAGCTTAGAGAGCAGGGCGTTAAGATAGTTGGTTTATACTATGAACAAGGCTATGACCCTGATTTCGATGGTCAGTTTGATATTAACGCACTACGTGAAGACGTAACTAGCATGCTTAATCGTGCCGGCGACCCGTATCAATTTAATATCTTAGATTTAAAGCGCACTTTAGCTCTTGATTTAGGGGTTTCTGGTGCGCCAGAAACCTTCTTAGTCGATAAGCAAGGCACTATTTTGCTGCACCATACAGGTGATATTAATCCGCGTGTATGGCGTGCTAAATTCGCACCGTTAATGCAGGAGTTACAGTAATGAGACTCGTGATCTTTTTAGTAAGTTTGTTTATCACGTTTACAGCATTTGCAGAGCAAGACAAGTATCAATTTGATGATAAAGAACAAGCCGTTCGCTTTAGTGAGCTAACCAAAGAGCTGCGCTGTCCAAAATGTCAAAACCAAAATATAGCTGACTCAGACGCGGTTGTAGCCAAAGACTTACGCGATAAGGTGTTAGCGCTGGTAAAAGATGGCAAAAGCAAAGATGAAGTCATTGATTACATGATTGACCGTTATGGTTACTTCGTACACTACGATCCACCAGTCACACCAGCAACCTTGGTATTGTGGGTATTGCCTGTATTGATTGTGGTTCTTGGCTTTGGCTTTATTGTTTTACGCCAACGCAAGGCATCAGTGAAACAAACATGGACAGAGCAAGACGAAGCATTACTTGCAAAATTAATTGAACAAAATCAACGTCAGGAGCAAAGCTAGATGGCATTAATGTGGGCTTCTTTTGTTTTACTCACACTGATTGCATTGCTATTTGTTGTCGTACCGTTTTTTAAACGTGAGCGTATTCAACGTCTTGATCACAATGCAAACTCGGAGTTAATCCGAATTTATCATCAACGTTTAGATGAACTTAAAACTGAACTCGATAACCAACGTATTGATGCACAAATGCACGATGAGTCAGTTATCGAACAAAAACGTCGTTTACTCAATGAGTTGTCGCCTGAAAAAGCGTTGAACAGTAAAGGTAATAACCGTATTTTTGCCCTTACTGGCGCAGGCTTTTTGATTGTTTTAACAGCTATCTTTTATGGTTATACCGGTAGTCAGCAGCAAATTAAAGGCTGGCATGACGCGATGGCTAATCTTAAGTCATACGGTGAGCGTGCCGTTATGCAAGAAGGTGAGCCTTTAACACCGAATGAGCTACAAGCTTTTGCTTTAGCACTGCGTACTAAGCTTGATCAAAGTGGTGACGATGAAGTGGCGTGGATGCTACTAGGTCGTGTTGCTATGTCATTAAATGAATTTGATATGGCAATGCAGTCATTTGATAAAGTGCTTAAAATGAATCCTGATAACAAACAAGTGCTGATCAGCTACTCGCAAGTTTTGCTAATGGAAGGCAGTGATGCGAATATGTCTCGAGCAGCGACTATGTTATCAAGAGTGCTAAAAGCAGAGCCAACTAATATTGATGCAATCTCATTATTAGCATTGATTGCTTATGAGCGTAAAGATTGGCTTCAAGCTAAAACAGCATTTGAAGTATTGCTTGCAAGTATGCAGCAAAGCGACCCGCGTTATAGCATGATTGCAGAGCGTATTGCCGAAATCGATGCCCATTTAAGTAATGATCAGCAAGTCAAAAAGACTGAATTAGCAGAGGCTACAAGCAGTGAAATTAGCATCACAGTTGATTTAGACCCTGCACTTGCCGATTCACAGCCGCAAAACGGTACATTGTTTATTTTTGCTAAAGCGGCAAGTGGCCCGCAAATGCCATTGGCTGTAGTTAAAATGACAGAGTATAGTTTTCCGTTAACAGTGATGTTAAGTGATACTAATGCGATGGTTGAAGGTCTGAATCTATCTAGTGTCGATAAAATTATTTTAACTGCGCGTTTATCAAAAGATGCAACTGTGGTAACTTCAAGCGGCGAGTTGGAAGGCAAGTCGGATGTCTTAGAGCGTGCAAACGTTACAGAATATTCACTGCTAATTAATGAGTTAATACCGTAAGGATAGCCGATGTTTAGGCACAGTATATTTTTTATCTTTTTTTTAGTACTTGCAGGATGCGCACAGATAGCTGAAGAAAAAGTGGATGAGCGAGACCCATTACAGTCGTTTAACCGTCCTATGTATGATTTTAATATGGACGTGCTTGATGCCTATATTCTTCGTCCAGCAGCCGTTGGTTATGTCACAGTGACACCAACCCCTGTTAGACGCAGTATTGTTAATTTTACTGATAACATTACAGCGCCGACAGATATGGTCAATGCTGGTCTGCAGGGTAAACCAGGTAATATGGGTATTAGTTTAGCGCGCTTTCTAGTGAACTCTACGGTAGGTCTACTTGGCTTATTTGATGTAGCCTCATCGCTTGGTTTAGAAATTGTCGATGAAGATTTTGGTCAAACCCTAGGTGTATGGGGAGTCGGTGATGGTGCTTATTTAATGATCCCAGGTATGGGGCCAAGTACAGCACGAAATCTAACTGGTGATGTGGTAGATAACTTCGTTCTACCTGAAATTACACTAACCACACCACAAACTATTCTGGTATTTGCGCTAAAAGCCGTTGAAGCACGTGCCTCGTTGATGCCGCAAGAGAGCTTATTAAATGAGTCGTTAGACCCTTACATTTTTATGAAGGATATCTACTTCCAGCGTCAATTATATGAGCTACATGATGGTAATCCACCAGTAGAAAAAGAACCCGATGATTTTGATGAAGATTTCCTAGAAAATCTCTAACCTAAAAATCAAACCAATAAAAATGCCAGCAATTGCTGGCATTTTTATGTTTATATGGGGGAAGTTAATCTCCAAATACACCCATTTGTTCATTAGACCAGCTTAATGCATCGTGGTAAGCATCAGGTACTTCTTCGGGTTTAAGACCGAGTTCTTCTTGAATATCCTTTGCTTTATCCCACTCAGCTTGTTCATAAAATTTTACTAAGCGTAAATAAGTCGCTAGTAATCCTTCACCATGAAGCAAAGCACCTTTGATTTCATTTGTAAGAGGAAGTTTACCCATTACGCTTGGCATATCTTCATCGAGGATAGCGTCCATTAACGACATCATACCGGTTAAAAATGCCATACCCGTATCACGTAACTTGCCATGGCTTATTGCTAATAACTCAGCAAAACGGGCGCGGGTTAGTGATAAACGTATCAGCTCTGCAGGTTTATCTGCCGCAACTTGTGCAGCAAATAAAAGTGATAAGAAACGTTTGATTTCTTCACTGCCTAAAACAATCAGCGCTTGTTTTATCGTGCTAATTTCAGCTCTGCGTTTGAAAGCTGCTGAGTTTGAATAGCGTAACAACTTGTAAGATAAGTTAACGTCTCGTTCAAATACCTCGGTGATTTTTCTGAGATTTAAATCAATACTTGAGGTTTCGTATAAAAGCTCGGCAAGAGCCATCTCAGAAGGTGGTAAAGTTTTACTTTGCACCATTTCAGGCTTTGAAAAGAAAAAGCCTTGAAAATAGCTAAACCCCATGTCCAAAGCAAGTTGGTATTTTTCGTATGTTTCAACTTTCTCGGCGAGTAACTTGATGTGCGGGTGAGGTTTGATTGCCTCAACGACGGATTCAATAGACTCTTTATCACAGGTTAAAAAGTCAATTTTGATAATATCGATATACGGATAAAAATGGCGCCAAACAGGTTGGTGTATGTAATCATCAAGGGCAAGCGTATATCCGCGCTCTTTTAAATCTTGAACCATTGCTAGTAAACGTTTACCCGGTTGAATCGTTTCAAGAATTTCGACAACTACTTGCTCTTTACCCAGTAAAAGTGGGTAGCCTTTTTGGAGTGTCTCTAAAGTGAAATTAATGTAGGCTGGTTTGTTATCCGTTAAATCTTCTAAACCAAAATTGAACTGACTACCTTCAATGAGTCGAGATGTCGCTTCATCACCGTCAATATCAGGAAAAACGTTATCTACGCCATCCCTAAACAAGAGTTCGTAGCCGACAAGTTTCTTTTCCTTATCTAAAATAGGTTGGCGTGCAGCGTAAAAATACATAGTCCTAGCAAGTCCACTTCGGTTAATTCATTTATCCATGAGCAATATAAGTCATCGTGCCTAAAATAGCATTAATTAAATATTCATTTTTGAGGATAAATACTGATTTTCTGTGATCCTAAGACTAGGATAAATTGTAATGAAATTCTATAACTAGCGATTAAATATCACATTTTTGTTATGAAAAGGTTGTAATTGTAAACCTGCCACTGAACGGCTTGATTGGAGTTGTAGGGTAGAAGCATGTTATAGTCATGAGTGATATCGGTTTTTACCCCAATAATGTCTTAAAATTAAGTAACTTGCGAGTCATTATTCGGATTAAAAGCCAACATTAAACAATTATTGGAGGCTAATTTGGAAACAGGAATGATAATTTCGTTAGCATTGTACTTCATCGTAATGTTGGGGATTGGGCTATACGCTTATAAGCAATCCACAGACGATGTATCAGGTTATATGCTAGGTGGTCGTAATTTATCACCAAGTGTTGCTGCGCTTTCAGCAGGTGCATCAGATATGAGTGGTTGGCTGCTAATGGGCTTACCAGGTGCAATGTATCTGTTCGGCTTAAGCAAAGTTTGGATTGCTATAGGTCTAGTACTCGGTGCTTGGGCTAACTATTTCTTAGTAGCGCCTCGTTTACGTGTTTATACTGAGAAAGCGAATGACTCAATCACCATTCCAGATTATTTCGCAAACCGCTTTGATGATAATAAAAATATACTGCGTGTTATTTCTGCGATAGTAATCATTGTTTTCTTCACCTTGTATACTTCATCAGGTGTTGTCGCGGGTGGTAAGTTATTCGAAAACTCATTTAATATGAGCTATGAAATGGGTCTGTATATCACAACTGGCGTTGTAGTGTTATATACCTTGTTTGGTGGCTTCTTAGCAGTAAGCCTTACAGACTTTGTTCAAGGCTGTATCATGTTTATCTCGCTGCTTGCAGTACCAATTGCGACATATACTATGCTTGATCAACCATTCATGGATACACTCGCCAATGCACGCTATGATTTATTGTTAAGCTCACCAAAAGAAACTGAAATTCATGCACTTAATATGATGGACTGGTTTGCTGGTGGTTCGACGATTGCTATTATCTCTGCAATGGCATGGGGTCTTGGTTATTTTGGACAGCCGCATATTATTGTTCGTTTTATGTCTGTGCGTTCAGTTAAAGATATGCCAACTATGCGACGTGTGGGGATGTCGTGGATGACACTTTCAGCAATTGGTGCTGTGTTAACAGGTTTATTTGGTGCTGCTTATATGCTTGAAAACCAAATGCCAATTGATGATAAAGAAACTATTTTCTTGGTATTGTCTGAACTTATCTTCCATCCTCTAATTGCTGGTTTCTTATTGGCTGCTATTTTAGCTGCGATTATGAGTACCATCTCATCGCAATTACTAGTGTGTTCAAGCTCTCTAACAGAAGACTTCTATAAGATTTATTTAAACCGAAGTGCTTCTCAAAAAGAGCTAGTATTAGTCGGTCGTATTAGTGTTATCTTGGTTGCTCTGTTTGCTATTTACCTAGCGTATGACCGCGATAGCTCTATTTTGGATTTAGTAAGTAATGCATGGGCTGGTTTCGGTGCTGCATTTGGTCCATTAGTACTACTTAGCCTTTACTGGAAGCGCATGAACTTACAAGGCGCTATCAGTGGTATGGTTGTCGGTGCTGCAACAGTACTGTTTTGGATTTACGCGCCAATTAAGATCGATGGCCAATCGCTAAGTGCAATTATTTATGAGATTGTCCCTGGCTTTATTTTATCAACGATTGCCATTATTGTTGTGAGCCTAATGACGACTGAGCCGAAAAAAGAAATTACAGATTTATTTGATGAAGTTGAGTCATCACTTTAGTTTTGAGTAAGCACAAAAAAGGGCAACATTTGTTGCCCTTTTTTAATTTTATAACCAATGCTTAGCTTGCAGCTTTTTCTTTTATATCTGCAACGTTATCGTCTGATTTTGCTTTTTTAGGCTTCGCAGGAACCTCTTTTGCACCTTTAAGTACAGCCATAAATTGGTCTTTTTCTTTTGCCATTTCAAGCGCTAGTGATTCAATTTGTTGCTCGCTTAATGGTACATCAACTTTTTCAAGCATTAATTCTAATGACTCAGCAATGTCGAGCATTTTGTCATACGCATCAGCTTCTTTCTTAGTAGTAAACGTCATGCGCTCGACTCCGTTTCTTTCTACAACATATTTAACAACAACAGCCATGATTTCTCCTGCATTTAAGCGTGGCATTTGCAGCGTAAAATCGCCACTTTGATTACTGTTTTTATATACAGTAATGCTTCGGGCCTTACTTTGCAAGTATCTAAAGAAATTTTTTATGGAACAAATTTGACAATAATAGGGGCATTAGCTTTATTTATATTGTTACCCAAAGTTAAACACAAGCGATGGAGTGAGTGTTGGGTAATAGCTAACTACCTGTCCAAGATGGACATCACGGAGGAAATTATGAAATTACTATCAAGTCTTTTACTTGCCACGAGTATTGCGTTACTGCCTACAACACCGGCATTCGCCGTAAAACCAACCGAAGCAACACAAGTTAAAATGCAAAAGCTCAGTATTAACAAAGCTAGCATCGATCAACTTACTCAATTACCGGGTATTGGTGAGTCTAAAGCTAAAGCGATTGTTGAGCATCGCAATAAGCAAGGTCCGTTTAAGTCGGTAGAGCAATTAAAAGAAGTAAAAGGAATAGGCGATAAGGTATTTGCTAAACTTGAGGGGAAAATTACGCTTTAAAAGACTAGGGCGTGTTGACCTATTGTGATTGATTTTGCAGCAGTATGTTTGGTATTTAAGCAAGGCAGAGCCTATGTCGTGTGGTTGTTCAACATAAATAGGCGATAACGCAGCATCCATACCAAACACGCGCTGCCTTTTGGGTTCTTCCTAGGGGCGATTATCTTTTTATTACTTAAATAGATGAAGCTAAAGGGCGTGGGCAGAACGCGGTAGCTTTGCTCGATTTTTACTTAGTCCACTAGGTTACAAATCTCGCGCCGCGATTAAATTGCCCCTAGAGTGAAAAAACTTTAATCCACAAAGGTCAACACGCCCTAAACAGGGCGTTATTCGCCCTGTTTAAATTCATTGATAGCTTTGTCTAAATGCGCTAGTGCGAACAAATTTTCGATAGGTGTTGTGATAAGTGGGTAACTTAAGCCTGCTAATAATAACCAAGGTAACAGCATCCAGCCTTCAAAGTAGGCTAAACCTAAAAATAATGGCGCAAGAAAGGCAAGCTTACACACCGATAAAATAATCTTTTTACTTGGGCTTAAATGAGCCAGAGCAAGTGCAATTATTTGCTGGCGCTGCCTTACTTTAAAAGTTTTTAAAGCAGGGATTTGACTAGTAAAAAAATAAATCATTATAACGACTTTTTAGTTACTAAACGGCTAAATAAAACGGCTACAAAGACTATTGAAAACGCAGCGAAAATAATCTCCATCCATGCAGGCATACTCATTGAGGCAAATTGCCAATCAATATTGCCGCAATCGCCAGTGGCTGCAAAAAAGCTAGGGATCCATTCATGCAGTGGCATAAAGCTTGGGAAATTAGGCTCAAATGCGCAGCTAAATGCAAAAGGGTCGGTATTGTTTTGCATTGCAATGTGTTCTTTAGCAATAAAGTAACCCCAGATTGCAGAGATACCCCAAGTAGCAAATGCAACAAGGCGAACAACCATATTTTGCGGGTTAATCGCTCCAATCACACCTGCTGCAAGTAAGCCTAAAACAGCGGTACGTTGATAAATGCACATAATACATGGTTCAAGTCCCATGCTGTATTGAAAAAACAACGCAGTGACTTCAAACGCTAGTGAAATAAATGCTAATAATAACCAAGGTGTTCTTTTAGTTGCTAATTCTGCTAACCAATTCATGAATGATCCAATTTGAAATTGTTTTCAAGATTATGCTTAGACGGGGCTGTGGGTGCAAGTATCTAAGATGAAATTATACGAAAAAGGAGCCAAGCGGCTCCTTTCATTAATCAGTAATGATCGTCAGTTAAACACTTACAGCTTGCAAAGACTCACTTTGATAACAACCAAGTACACGGGTGTACTGAGTATGTTCTTTTAGCTCTTCTAGTGCCTGTTTAACATGTAAGTCATCAAGGTTTGCTTCGAGATCTACATAAAACACTTCTTCCCAAGGGTTTCCAGGTACTGGACGTGACTCTAGTTTTACAAGGTTAATTTTGTGATGTTTAAAAATCATTAAGGCGTCAGCTAACGAACCCGCTTGTTGTTTGGTGGCCATAATTAAACTCGTTTTGGTTGGGATTTGTTTCGACACTTGAAGAGGTTTACGGGCTACTACAATGAAGCGGCTATGGTTTTCACTTTGATTGGCCAAGCCTGATTTAACCACTTCTAAACCGACGTTTTTCCCTGCTTGTGCAGAGCCGATAGCGGCACTGTTTGCGGTTTCAACTGCTGATTGCAATGCATGGAAAGTTGAATCACAGGTTTCATGTTGAATGTCACCTAAGCCCTGAATGAAACGGCTACATTGAGCAAAAGGCTGTGGGTGAGCAAATATTTTATTGATATGAGATAACTCAGTACCAGGCATCGCTAATAAACAGTGTTCAACGCTGTGTGTCACTTCACCAACAATTGAAACTTGAGCGTGCTGTAATAAATCGAATACTTCATTGATACTACCTGAACTGGTGTTTTCAATAGGTAATAAACCAAAATCAGCTTGGCCACTTTCTACTTTACCGGTGATTTGGTCAAAGCTAGAACAACCCATTTCAATTACTTTACCAGGGCGGCGGCTGAAATATTTATGACAGGCTAATTGACTGTATGAACCTTGACCACCCAAATAAGCAACACGATGACTTTCGCTCATGGCTTCTGGATTAAGGTTTTTTTGCAACATCGCTTGTTGGTTTAGAACAGAATCTTCAAGAATGGTTTGGAACACGTTATTAATGTAGTACGCATCAAGGCCTAATGATTTTCCATAACTAATGAGCTTTTCGAGTAATGCTTGTTCGCGAGCCTCATCGCGAATTGGTTTGTTATTGGCTATCTTGTACTCAACCACGCTGTGGCTGATACGACGTCTTTTTGCCAGTAAGACAAGTAAGTCGGAATCTATTTCATTAATATCGTGTCGTAACGCATTTAATGTATCAATGCTCATGTTGGTTTCCTCATTCCAAAACAGTGCGCAAACAAAAAAGCCTCCCAAGTGGGAGGCTTTAGCTATTCGGTGAATTTATCTCGCAAACAGTTAAGCCTCCTCTATTTAAAGAAGCTAAAAAACGAAAAGTAAGTGCGAGAGATAATTTGTTTCATTGAGTTAATGTAAAAACACTTGTATGTAAAGTCAACCGCCTATCGAGGCTAATTTTGAAATCATATGTGTTTATTCAGAAAATTCATTAATCTTCATAAAAAATTTATAAATATAAAAATGAATCTGGTATATTTGTTTTTGCACAATAAATAATAACAATTATTAATAAGGTAGTCCTGTGGTGTATCGACGACCGCCATCACGTTTTGGTGTGAATTCATTAAGTATGAAATTGTCGCTGCTGATCTCTGCGATTTGTTTGATTGCAGGTATATGTGCTGCGGCTTTGATGCTTAAATCTGAAGAAAAACAGCTTGTTTTTGAAGAGCATGAACTTTTAAAGCACTCGAGTGAACGCTTGAGTCGTCAATTTAACCGCCTGATTAAAACTAAAATAAATATCGCTGAGCAGGCTAATAATGTTGTAAGCAGCCAACTGCTTCACAATGAGTCTCACTTACAAAGCAAACGAAGCGCCGATATTAAATTTTCCGTTGATGGCAGTATCCGCAGTACTTCAGAAAATGGTTTATCTGCAGCGTTTATCCCTCAAGATAAATATTCTGAATTTTATAAGCAGCTTATAAACGATTCTGAATCATTGTGGAAAATCGTTTCACCTACTTTAATTCAAGATTTCTTTAATTTTTACTTAGTTACGAAAGACAACTTTATTCGTATAGCGCCACCAAACTGGGCGCTAAATGTACCTGGCGACTTTGACTTCACCAAAGACGAAGCCTTCAATTATGCCCAAGCTGCAACTAATCCAAGCCGAGAAGCGGTATGGTCAAAAGTGTATTACGACACTATTTGGCATAAATGGGTCGTTAGTGTACTTGTGCCAATCTACCTTGATAACGAATTTTTTGGTGTAACAGGTAGCGATATTGCTCTTGAAACTTTATTGGCACAACTGCCTATTGGTGATCGTGAGCAACATCTATTTGTTTTCGATGCAAAAGGTCAGTTATTAGCTCACCCTGATTTAGATAGGACAACTTTAGAGCAATATGGACGAGAAGGTAAAAAATTACTGACAGAAGATTTTGTTAATCCCGATCTGCAAAAGCTAGTGTCTGAAACGATTCGCTTAAAATTACCTGAGTCTGCAAATTCATTTGTCCAAGATGGCGAAACTCACATTATCAATATTCGTAAAGTTGAGAACCTAAATTGGTATATTGGTATTTATAAAAAGCGTTCGTCGGCACTTTCAGCACTAGAAGAGCTAAAAGTAAAATTCTTTGGCTTGTTTATCTTGTACGCTATTTTAGTTGCCTTGTTATTGCATCAAGCACTTTACCAATTAGTACTGCGTCGTATTCACTCATTAGTTAACGCGGTGGTGAGTTTTGGCAAAGGGCAATTACAAACAGAGTTTCCAAAAGCCAATAAAGATGAAATTGGTACCTTAAATGGCTCTTTCAGAGACATGGCTATTGAAATTCGTAAATTAATTGATGGGCTCAACCAGCGCATTAGCGAAAAAGAAATAGCTGAAAAGGCAGCTAACCGCTTATCTAAAGCTGTGGCTTTCTCGGGCACCGGTGTAGTGATCACGAACCAAGATTTTGAGATCAAATACGTGAATCCGAAAATGGTTGAAATGACCGGTTTCGAAGAGCGTCATTTCATTGGTTCGCCGCTGTTAAATATCATCTCTCAAGAAATGGCTATTTTAGTTGATGATATTGATATTGACTTACGTAGCCGTAATTACTGGCGAGGGGATACCTTATTACAAGCTAATGAACGCCAATCTGTTTGGGTTTCGCTAAGTATTTCACCAATTCGTGAAGATGGTGGTGAGATCACCAGTTATGTGGCATCTGCGCAAGATATTTCGTTTGTGAAAGAAAGCCAACGTAAAATGGAACAACTGGCTTACTTTGATACTTTAACTGGACTTGCTAACCGTACTTTCTTCAGAATGCAGCTGCGCAAGTCAATGGCACTTGCCGAGCGTGGTCATTATGCATTTGCCTTATTCTATTTTGACTTAGACGAATTTAAACGTATCAACGATACGCTAGGTCATGATGCGGGTGATCAGTTGCTAGTAGAAGTTGCTAATCGCCTGAAAAAGCGTCTGCGTACAGAAGATACGATTGCGCGTTTAGGCGGCGATGAATTCGCGGTATTATTAAGTGGTATTGAGCATCAAACACACGCCATGGAAGTCGCAAATACGATTCAACGCACTCTCAATGAGCCTATCAAATTAGGTAATAATGAAGTGATCATTAGTGCCAGTATTGGTATCACTATGGCGCCATTTGATAGTCAAGAAGAAGATCAATTACTTAAACATGCTGACCTTGCGATGTATGAAGCAAAAGCCAAAGGGCGCAATACCTTCCACTTCTATAGCCAAGAATTAAATGCAGCTGCGAACGAGCGCTTATTTATTGAAAATGAGTTACGTACTGGTATACGTGAAGGGCAGTTTAGAGTTTATTATCAGCCACAAGTGGATTGTCGCAATAATCAGGTAGTTGGGTACGAAGCGCTTATTCGTTGGTTCCACCCTGAAGAAGGAATGATCCCACCGACGAAATTTATTCCAATTGCTGAAGCAACCGGTTTAATTGTTGAGTTAGGTGCATGGATATTACGAGAAGCCTGTGAATTTGCGGCTCGTTTAGCAAGCCAAGATTTGAAGAATAATATTTCAATCAATCTATCGGCTCGCCAGTTTAAAGATGCCAACCTAGTGACGACTCTTGATACGATAATCAAGCAAACAGGGGTTGAGCCTAAACGCTTACACCTTGAGTTAACAGAAAGTATGCTGATGGGGCATGTTGAAGCCGCTATTTTACAACTGCATCAATTAAAAGCCTTGGGGGTATCAATTTCAATCGACGACTTTGGTACTGGCTACTCTTCATTAAGTTACCTAAAACGTTTCCCTGTGGATATCTTGAAAGTAGACCGTTCTTTTGTGAAAGATATCCCTGAGGATACTAATGATATGGAAATTACCGCTGCGATTATTGCGATGGCGCAAAAGTTGAAACTTAATGTTGTTGCCGAAGGGGTTGAGACCATTGAACAAATTGAGTTTTTACAAAACAACAACTGTTATATTGTGCAAGGTTACTACTATAGCAAGCCTATCCCTGAAGATGAGTTGCCTGCACTTTATGAACAGCTCAACTCGTTGAATTCATAAAATACAGAACTCAAAAATAAGGGGGCGATTAGCCCCCTGCAATTTTAACTTTAAATTTTAGTCCTTCGAGAATCGCTTTTAGCTTATCTCTGTCATCACCTTGAACTTCGATGATACCGTCTTTTACTGCACCGCCTTGGCCCATTTTACTTTTAATGGTCTTAGCTAATTTTTTTAAGTCGTGCTGTTCGCTGTCGATCCCAACAACTAACATGACACCCTTACCTTTGCGGCCTTTGGTTTGACGTTCAATACGCAAAAAGCCGTCTTTAAAAATTTTACCTTGGGTTGGTTTGCTTTCTTTAGGTTGCTCAATGCGACCCGTAGCAGTTGAATAAACTAGATTATTATCGCTCATAGTGGATCTCGTTGTAGAAGCTTGGCTAAATGATAACAAATTTCATCCTAAGTGTTTTAATTTTTGGCTTATTTGTTCTAAGCGGTTATATTTAATTAGGTATCAGGAAAGATTTGTTTATTAGGAGTTTATTATGAGTTTATCGCGCAGCACTTCTGCTGATGGCGCTATATTAACCGTACAAATCAAAGGAAAATTTGATTTTAATTTGGTGCAATCTTTTCGTCAGGCGTACGCCGATCTTAACGACAATATCGATAAAGTGGTTATTGACCTCAGAGAAACAGATTACATGGACAGCTCGGCTTTAGGCATGTTGCTGAACATGAAAAAAAACCTTACCGGCAAGGTTCAGACAATTCAAATTAGTAATTGCCAACCGCAACTGAAAAAAATCCTGCAAATTTCACGTTTCGATAAAAAGTTCGACATTGATTGATGCTTAATATTCTGGTTGTAGACGATCTAGCCTTAAATCGTCGCTTATTAACCGTGATGTTAGAGCAGCAGGGCTACCGTGTTTATACCGCTGAAAACGGGCTTGTTGCTTTAAACCTGCTCGAAGAACACACCATTGATATTGTGTTACTCGATGTCATTATGCCTGTGATGGACGGCTTTGAAACCGCAGCGATTATCAAAGAGCGCTTTAGCCAAGTTTACTTACCGATTATATTTATTACCTCTTTAGAAGATGAAGCGAGTTTTGAGCGTTGCTTAGCGGTTGGCGGCGATGACTTTTTACATAAGCCATTTCAAGAGGTCATTCTTAACGCGAAAATTAAAGCGCATAGCCGGATCCGTAATTTAAGCCAAAAGGCAAGAGAGCAAAATCTACAACTTGAATATCATCAAAATCAAGTCGAGCGCGAACATGAAATCGTCGAACATATTTTTAATAACGCCCTCGAAAACCAACAGTCATTTCCGTCGCATTTAGACTTTCATTTATCACCTGCCGCTATGTTTAATGGCGATATGTTTTTGGTAGCACAAAGCCCAATTGGCAGCTTCTACTGCATGCTTGGTGATTTTACCGGCCATGGTTTAGCTGCTGCGGTCGGAGCACTTCCTGCTTCAAGGGTATTTTATACAATGGTAAGTAAGGGGATGTCAGTCAGTGATATTGCTGCAGAAATTAATTCAGTACTAGGTAAATTACTGCCAGGACATATGTTTTGTGCTGCCACCATTCTAGAGCTCAGTAACACCGGGAAAAGTGTTTCGGCTTGGCTTGGAGGATTACCTGATACGTATATCATCGACCAAAATGGAGAACTCATTCGCACTCTTGAATCTCAACACATGGCACTGGGTATTTTAGAAGAGGATGAATTTGAACGTGCACTTATTCACATAGAGGTAGAAGATACTTCTCGTATCGTGATGGCGACCGATGGCATTATTGAAACGACTAGCCCAAATGATGAATATTTTGGTGAGCAGCGTTTTAAAAAGGTGCTTGGCTCAAAGCCAAATATTTCTTCAAATCAAGTATTAGAACGAGTAAACAAATTTGCCCGCGGCAATAAACAACAAGACGACTTAAGCTTAGTATTATTAAATTGTTTACCTATGGATGAGTCTGAGCAAAAGTCTGAACAGCTATCTGCATTACCCTTTAATTTTTCATTGAGCTTAAATTCAAAGCAAATCAAAAGCACAGATCCTGTGTTGGAAGTAGTTGATGTAATAAGTAAAGTGGCGGGGTTAAATGCCCATCGCGCAAATATCTTTTTGATACTCTCAGAGGCCTATAATAATGCCTTAGATCACGGTGTGTTAGGTCTCGACTCAGAGATTAAGAATCAAGAAGATGGCTTTTTAATTTATTATCAACAACGAGAAGAGGCTCTCGCAAATTTAACAGATGCTTTAATCATTATTGATATCCGTTATTGCCCCGAAGAGTGTGCTCTATATTTTACCGTTTGTGACTCAGGAAACGGTTTTAGTAAAGAGCAAACAAATCAACAAAGCCTTGCAAGGGAGCATGGTAGAGGCTTGTGCTTACTTAGAGAAGTTGCCTCAAAAGTGACATTTAATAGTGCTGGTAATCAAGTCGAAATTTATTATCAATTAACAGCAAGCAGTACTAGCTCACACTAAAATCGCATGTTATCATTCTGGCATTATAGATGTTTGGATGGCTAAATGATTTCTAACTACTTATCTACTGCACAGCTTGAATTACCAGAAAACTTGGTTGCTGAGCAATTATCGAACCTTGAACAATATCTTGCAGAGTCCGCTTCACCAGCAGTGCGTTGGGAGTATCAAATTCCTGAGCTAGGCGAGGGGGGGGCGTGTAGCTTATTTGGTAATTTACAAGATGAACCATTCAAATTAAACGATTATGTTGCAGATGATGCTACAAATACTGAAAAGCTGATTAAGCTTCAACAAATCATCGATTTTGTCGTTGCTCAGACTCAAGTTGATTGGTTTGGTATTTATCAAGCAACAAATACTGACGAAGGCCCTCAGTTATTAAAACTGGTTTATCACGGGGCACCTAGCCGACCATTATTCCCGCTTACAGAAGCGTTTGCTAAAGGTAGTAACAATGTTCAAGTCGCGCTTTCTAAGCAAGGTCGCGTGATCAATAACGTTGCTGATTATCTTGCAAAAGGTGGTGAGTATTATACCTGCGATCCAAAGGTGAAAGCTGAAACCTGTTTACCCTTACTATCAGCTAAAAATGAATGCTTAGGTATTATAGATGCAGAAGCATTTAGTAATGATTTCTTTGATCAGCAGACCCTTGCATTACTTGTGGCTTGTTGTATTAAAATTCCTCAACTCTTGGTCTAATTTTACTAGTAATCAGGCTGGGTTTTTATGTTAAGCTAGTAGCAACGCTAACCCCTATAAAAAGAGATAGTCAATGTTCTCAGAATTAAAACCATTACCAACAGATCCTATTCTTGGCCTAATGGCGGCCTTTAAACAAGATACAAACCCAAAGAAAATTGATTTGGGTGTAGGTGTTTATAAGGATGAGCAAGGCAATACGCCTGTATTAAAAGCGGTTAAAAAAGCGGAAGCGTTTCGTTTAGAAAACGAAACCAGTAAATCGTACATTGGCTTGGCTGGTAACTTAGATTACTGTCAAAAAATGGAAAACTTATTACTGGGTGAGCATCCAGCACTTTTAGCTAACCGTGTTCGCACTGCACAAGCACCAGGTGGTACAGGTGCGCTACGTGTTGCTGCCGAATTCATCAAGCGTTGCAACAAAGATGCGACGGTATGGGTAACTACGCCAACGTGGGCAAACCACATCAGCTTATTTGAAGCGGCGGGCTTAACAGTAAAAGAATACCCTTACTACGATTACGAAAATAAAGACCTTTTATTTGATGACATGATTAATACCCTTAAGCAAGTGCCTAAAGGTGATGTTGTGTTATTCCACGCATGTTGTCACAACCCAAGCGGTATGGATTTAAATGCTGAGCAATGGAGCACAGTTGCAGATCTTGCTGTTGAAGTTGGTTTCACGCCACTGGTTGATATTGCTTACCAAGGTTTTGGTTCAAGCCTTGAAGAAGACGCAGCGGGTCTTCGCAAATTAGCAGCAGCGGTAGATGAACTAATCATCTGTTCTTCATGTTCGAAAAACTTCGGTCTATACCGCGAACGTATCGGTGCATGTTCAATCATTGCTAAAGATGCAGCGACTGCTGATATCTCTAACTCTGTATTATTAAGCGTTGTACGTAGCATCTATTCAATGCCGCCTGCACATGGTGCTGATATTGTTAGCACGATTTTAGGCAGCACTGAGCTGACGCAAATGTGGCATGACGAGCTTGATGAAATGCGTAATCGTATTAATGGCTTACGTACTTTAATCAAAGAAAGCTTAGCAGCGAAAGGCATTGAGCAAGACTTCTCATTTATTGATCGTCAAAATGGTATGTTCTCATTCCTAGGTATTAATAAAGAGCAAATCGAACGTTTACAAAAAGAGTACTCAATCTACATTGTTGGTTCTAGCCGTGTAAACGTTGCTGGTATCAGCGATGCAAACATTGATTACTTCGCAAATGCAGTAGCAGACGTTTGTAAATAATCGGCTCTATAGCGATAAAAAAAACCGCATGACTGCGGTTTTTTTGTGCCTGTAATATGTGTTACTACGAGTAGGTATTAATGTAGCCAGCGAATGGCGTCATTAATCATATTGTTGTAGCTGTCAAGCGGAGCGCCAATACTCGCTATTAAGATAGTATCTGCTCGCTCTCCGCGGTTAATGTGACCAGCAAAACGCTCATCATTGAAATCATCAGAGCCGGTGCCAAACGGTTGCTCGTCAGAAGGCACTATGAATACTGTCATTGGACCAAAGTCAGACTCAAACACTAAGTGTAGGCCTTTTTTGCCTTGAAAGTCACAAAACATCAAATAGGTTACTTTACCTGGTAGCTCATCTAGGTGTCCGCCAATAGTAGCAAACTTTTCATTTACATAAGCAAGGTCTATCGCTTCATGCTTATCTAACGCGCCAATCTCATGATAAAGGTGTGTAAAGGCATGCTCACCCACACTGTATAAAGTATGTTGTTTGTTAATGACAAAGAACACACTAATTGCCACTAAAAACGATGCTGCGGCGGCTAAATACAGGCGATTGAAGGCAAAGCGCGACTTAGCCTCAATAATAGTGTCTAGCGGCTGCTCATGGTTTTCTTCACAAGCATAGGTGTTATCAATAATTCGCTTTGCCAAATTTTCAGGCACGGGTACGTTAAGCGCTTTGCTTAGTTCATCATCGAGGGCACGTACATCATCAATAAACGCCTGTTTATCAGTGTCCTGCTCGGCAAACGCTTCAAGTTCCTTATCAATAGTGCTTGGCTCGGCGAGGATGCGGCGGCGAAACTCGAGTTCATCCATTAATTTGATGCTCCTCTAAGTTGATCATCATCACTGCTTAAAGCCTCTTTAAGCTGGTTTCTGGCACGAAAAAGTCGTGTCATGACAGTATTTTTATTTAAATCGAGGATCTGGGCAATCTCGTCGCCAGAGCAACCCATTACCACCTGCAGCAGTAATGGTTCTCGATACTCTTGTGATAACTTTCCAATTTGTCGTTGAATCACTGTTTGTTCCATTTCAGCATCAAGGGTTGTACTTTTTTCATCTACAAGGGTGTCGTTTTCAACATCGGCGTAATCAAATTGTTTACGTTCAAAGCGACGTGCATTCTCGCGACGTAAGATAGTTAACAACCAAGGTTTTACCGCTTGTTGATCTTGCAGTGAATCCAAGGCACGCCAAGCCCTCAGGAAAGTTTCCTGCACTAAGTCTTCAGCAATGTTCTGATCACGACACAACCAATACGCAAAGCGAAAAAGCTCACTGTGGTAGACATGAACCAGCGCTTCATATCGCTTTTGTTTTTCTGTCATAGTAACTAAGACCTGCCTATCAGAAAAAATCTTTCTGAGATTATTATTTTTTTCTTAAAAAAACGGCTAATTCAAGATTAGCCGTTTATATTCAATCTATTAGATTAATCGTTAATCGTAAAGATTTTTTAATTCAGTGTCATTACTTGTCGATTGAGTGTGCTTTGTTGCTTGGCTTAGCAAGTTTACAATTAAACTTAAATCAACTTGTTCATCTGCTGAACTATAAAGTTTAGTGCGTAATTTAGCAATTTCATCATTAAGTTGTGTGTTTTTGAGTGATGCGAGTAAATACTCAATGGCCGCTACATTCTTACCTGTGTACTGTTTTGCATAGAGGTTTAATGCGTTATAAAACGCTGAGCTATTGTTCTGTTTTGCAAACAGCTTTAACTCATTTAATGACACGGATGTAACACTCTTAGATAATGCTTTAGGCGTTGATTGTTGAGGGCGCTTTTTAATGTAAAGCACTAAGGTGACTAACCAAAGTCCATAGCCGACAATTGCCACGATAATAAGCCACATCGGGCTCGTGACTTGCGTAACGGTTTGCACATTAGTTGGCGTATGACTCAGCTCATTAGAGCTTGCTGTTTGCGGCTCTGCGATAGCTGGGGCTGTTGGTGTGAGTGGATTTGTACTTGGCACAACTGTTAATGTTCGAGCAGGTATGGTCGCGTAGCTAATACGATTGATTTTGGTATTAAACCAAGGCAGCTTTATTTCAGGCAATGTATAAGTGCCCGGTGTTTGCGGTAATAAAGCATAAGAAGCCGTTTGTTGTGAAATAACACGGCCATCACGTACCAGATGATTACTCTCTTTTTCATCAGGGTAACTTCTAAAACCTTGCACCTGCGGCATATCGATATCAGGAAGTTGCTCTTTAGTAACCCCCAATGCGGTTAAGGTGATAGTTCGAGTGATCGGCGTACCGACTTCCACGGTGTCATCTTTTGGTTGCCATTGCTCATCAAGGTTAACCAATTCACTCGGTAACCAAGCACCTGAGTAGTTTTCTGGAATTGGCTTGATTTCAATATCGACATCTTCGCCCATTGCTGAAACAGCCATTTGTCGGTAATTTTGACGAATACGGCCATTGAATACTGGGGCTGTGATGGTATTCACGCCACTTTTTTGTGGTTGCACTAAATACTCACGGGTGATCACTAAATAGCGTTTTCCATCAATTAACTCATAGTCTTCAGATTGCTTGTTAATTGGAGTTAGCTCAGCGTTTTCCATTTCTGGTGTGGTTAAGTTGCCATCAAGCAGTTCTTTGTTGTTGTCTAAATACAATTTAACCGTATAAACACCGGCTTCTTGCACGTATAAGCTAGTTGGCTTGATGCTTGTTTTAATGAAGGCTTCTTTATTTTGCTCAGAGGTTTGGCTGCGCTTAGCCACCGTTAGCTCAATCGGTTTTGAACTGACACCAGCAACGGTAAAAGCAGGAATGGTATAAGTGCCTTCTTTGCGGGTCATCAGTTTTACAGACCAGTTAGTTTGCTTACTGATTTCACCATTAATAATGTTGGTACGCGAGCTTACACTGGTAGGCCCTACAACAAAGTCTTTTAATAACACTGAAGTGTCGGGTTGTTCGCTGTTAATAGAGTCGTCTGCTGAGATGGTTAAAACAAAAAACTCACCGGCAAGGACTGGGTTTTTATCAACACTTGCCTGTAGCTGGGTGGCAGCCCAAAGCGGCGCTGCCGCGATTAGCAATAAACAACATAATAATCGCATTACCATGATTTTTCGGCTCCTCGTGGACGACGTTGATAGTTTCGTTTTTGTGCTTCTAATTGCATTTTATTTCTTAATAAGATCGCAGGATCATCGGGAACTTTACGCAGCAATTGATTAAGTTGCTGGGCTTTTTCTTTCTCTTCATTAGTCAGCTCAGCAGCTTGTGCCTGCATAGCCTGTTGCTCTGCTTGCTGTTTAGCTTGTTCATCGCTTTGCGATGGCTCTGGCTGGGCATCTTGTTGCTCAGGAGATTGCTCTGGCTTTTGCTCACCTGATTGTGGCGACTTTTCTGATTCAGATTGCATTTCAGGTTTGTTTTGTTGATCACTTTCAGAGTCACTTTGCTCACCTTTTTGATCTGACTGTTCGCCTTGCTCTGAGGGTTGTTGGCCATCTTGTTGCTTAGCTTGCTCAGAGTTATCGCCTTGCTGGGAGTTTTCACCCTGTTGCTTTTGCTGGTTATCTTGCTGACCATCGGAGTTTTGTTGATCAGTGTTTTGCTGTTGATCTTGTTGCTGCTGTTGCTCTTGCTGCTGCATTAACTGTTCAACAAGGGCTTGGTTTTCTTTTGCTTCAGTGAAGTCATTTTTAAGCTGTTGGGCTTTCTTATAAGCTTCTATTGCTTGCTCTAGTTCACCTGCCTTTGCAAGGGCATTGCCATAGTTGTACAAACCCGTCGCAGATTTATCTTCACTAAACGCATCCATGGCAGCTTGGTAATTACCTTGCTGATAAAGGGCTGCGCCTTTTAATTGCGTGTTTTCAGCTTGGGCGGCTTGTTCAAATTGATTTTGCTGATAGGCATCGAGAGCGCGTTGGTCTTGGTTTTTAAACACCTCTGGTAACTCGGCGGCGTAAACCTGTTGCTGAGGTAATAGCATAACGAACAAAAAGCCAAGTACTAGGCTGCTTCGGCGAATTAAAAAGAGCGCTAATGGTAGTAAAATAACAAGACCGTATATACCAGCATCAACACGCCATAACGCTTGGCTTTGTTTCTCGTCTTTGAGTACTTCAGCATTGGCTGTTGGGGCAAATGTTTGAATATCTTGATTACTGGTTTGATAAAGTGCAAATTTGCCACCGCTGTTGCGCGCTAAAGCACTTAAGCGACTGATATTTAGCGTCGGAATAACAATCTGTCCTTGCGAATCTTTTAAAAAGCCACCTTCAGGTAACTTAATAGGCGCACCTTGCTCCGTGCCGACGCCATAGACATTCAAGCGATAACTCGACTGAGCGGTAAAGCGACTAATATCTTCTTGATCAAGGCTATCAACCCCATCGGTAACTAAAATAATATCACCATCTAAATAGCCTGCTTGTTTAAGTAAATCGTCGGCTTTTTCTAGGCCTTCAATAACATTTGAACCTTTGCTCGGCATGATATCTGGGCTTAGGCTTGGGATGAGGTTAGCTAAGGTGCTGGCGTCATTGGTTAGCGGTGAAATGGTAAATGCAGAACCTGCATAAGCAACCAATGCCGTATCACCTTCTTTGAAAAGTTCAATCATATCAAGTGCTTTAAAGCGAGCTTGAACTAATCTATTTGGTGCGATGTCGGTACTGAACATTGAGTACGACATATCCATCACAATAACCCGTGCGTTTTTCGCTTGAAACACTGGGACTTGTTTTTTCTCGAAGCTTGGACCTGCTGCAAACACAATGGCTAGCAAGGTAAAAATAGCAACTAGCCAAAGCGGTTGGCTTTGCTTTTTATGATTGTCGCTCATTACAAACTGCGCCAAATGGGGGGCAATTAAATCAGCTGGGGCGTTCTTTTTATTGCGTACTAACAACACACTAAAAATAATCAGTGCGGGGAGCAATAACCAAAGTAGTGCAGGGCGAATAAATTCAAAATCCATACTAGCTCTCCTGCTTAAGTTGGCGAATAAAACTTACTAACATTGTTAAGCTGATTAAGCCTAGCGCCACAAGCAGTGGAATATAAAACAATGAAATTTGTGGACGGAACGTCTGCTCATCGCTACTGATAGGCTCAAGTTTATCGAGCTCCTGATAAATTTGCTGCAAGCCAGCCACATCTTTTGCACGAAAATATAAGCCGCCAGTTTGTTCTGCAATACGTTTTAGTAAGCTTTCATCTAAGTTACCGCCACTCATTCCACCCATATTGAATAAGCTAAAACCACGCGGGTTATCGGAGCCAACACCTATGGTATAAACCTTGATGCCTTCTTCACGTGCTAACAGTAGTGCATCTTCTGGGTCAAGGTTACCTGCGGTGTTTTGACCATCAGTTAATAGCACTACGATACGGTTACTTTCATCTTTGTTAGCAAAGCGTTTTACTGACAAACCTAATGCATCTCCGATAGCTGTTGCTCGACCAACTAGACCGATTTGCGCCTCGCTCAGCATTTGGCTCACGGTTTTAACATCACGCGTAAGAGGTGTTTGTAAAAATGCGGTGTCGCCAAATAAAATGAGACCAAGGCGGTCGCCTTGACGTTGCTCAATAAAGTCACTCAGTACCGCTTTTACCATAGTTAGCCTGTCGACATACTGGTTTTGATAGGCCATATCTTGTTCTGTCATAGAACCAGATAAATCTACTGCAAGCATGATATCGCGGCCTTCATTGGGCAAGGTGATGGGGTCATCAAGCCAAGTAGGGTTTGCGATAGCAATAACTAATAATCCCCATACTGCCCATTCGAGCAAAGAGACTTTACGGCTATGTTGCTGCACCGCTTGATTATTCAAACCAAGCTTAGCAAAGCCTGGAATACGCAACCGTAATTGCCCTTGTTGCTTTAACGGCATAAAGCGACTTAAAAGCCAAGGTAGGGGTAAAAGCACAAAACACCATGGCCAACTAAACTCAAACATTAATTGGCTCCTTGAGTTTAAAGTTGCGAATGGCACTGCGTAATTTAGCTGCAAGTTCAGCATTATTACTTTGCTGCTGATAAAGCGGCATCAACTCGTCGTAACTAAAGTTATCGCCACTTAGCTTAGATAAATTTTCAGACCACTTTGCCAAAGGCTGAGAGGCAAGTTGACTGCTGTAATAATGACGGGTTAAACGTTTTAAAATAATGTGTAGCTCTTGTGCATCATCATCACTAAGGGTTTTACTTAATTTAATAGCTTGTTTCTTGGCTTTTTTGAACTGTTGGTTTTTATATAAAAGCACTAAGCCGATAATTAATAACGAACCAACTAAGGCGATGATCAGCCACCAAATTGGAGCAAGTGGCCACCATGCAACCTCGGTCGGTGCAATGACATCATGTAAGCCATCTAGCGGATTTTTTTGCATTGTTACTTTCTCACTAATTGCAGCTCAAGTGGAGTGGCTGCACTGAATGAAATTAAACTAAGCCCAGATTTTTGTAGGCGCTTTAACCTATTAGAAAAAGACTCTTCAGCAGATTTAGCGAAGCGCTCGCGAAATTGCTTGTCCATTAATGGTAAAGCAAGATCTTGTCCATTTGCCGACACAGTTACTGTTTGTTTAAAAGCAGGTAACTGATGTTCAAATGGGTCGCTAATATGGCAACCAACCAACTCACAGTGTCTGCTCAGCATTTCAAGTTGTTTAAAGCTCGCTTCATCAAGGGCACTAAAATCAGAAACGATATAAACTAGGCTACCGGGTTTAGCCAAATGGTTAAGGCGTTTTAGGTTTTCACTAAATAGGCTGTTGGCTGTTTTGTCGATATTATTGAGCGCTTGGTTGTGAATATCACATAAGTTGTGACAGAGCTTTAACACCGCCTTTTCGCGTGACGTAGGCTTTAATTCGTGATGACTATGTTGATTAAACACCAGACCACCAATGCGGTCACCTCTTTGACACGCCGACCAAGCAACTAATGCGCTAATATGCGCTGCTTGCACCGATTTTAACAGTAACTTTGAGCCAAACAGCATCGAGTTAGAAAAGTCGGTAAATACAAAAACAGGGCGTTCTTTTTCTTCTTGAAACAGTTTAGTGTGGGTTTCGCCTGTACGGGCGGTAACACGCCAGTCGATAGAGCGTATGTCATCACCAGCTTGATAATGACGCACTTCAGCAAACTCCATCCCGCGACCTTTATGTGGCGCAAGGTATTGCCCAGCTAAACTGTTTTTGATTTTTACTTTGGGCGCAAGTTCTAGTAAACGAGCTTTGGCTTTGTAATACATCAACTCTTTGAGTGATAAATTGACGCCTTGACTATGGCTCGTTGCTAACCACGCCGCTGTATCAAATTGGCTCGACATAGCTTATGGCACTGCTACCAGTTCTAAAATACGGCTGATCACGTCATCTTTACTGATGCCATCGGCCTGCGCTTCGTAGCTTAAAATAATACGGTGACGTAACACATTATGCAGCACCGCTTGAATATCATCTGGGGCTACAAAATCACGGCCTTCAAGCCAAGCATGAGCTCGTGCGCATTTATCAAGGGCAATGGTTGCACGCGGGCTTGCGCCATATTCAATCCAGCGGCCAAGTTGCTCATCAAGCTCTGAAGCTTCACGGGTTGCAACAATTAATTGCACTAGGTACTTTTCAAGTGGCTCAGCTAAGTACAAGCCCAAAATAGCTTTACGCGCAGCAAAAAGTTCACTTTGACTAATTTGTTGTGTCTCTGCTTGCTTATCAGAAATAGCCTCGCCACGGGTTAGGCGTAGGATATCTAATTCGTGTTCAGCACCCGGGTAATCAATGCTCAAATGCAATAAGAAGCGGTCAAGCTGTGCTTCTGGTAGTGGGTAAGTGCCTTCTTGCTCTAGCGGGTTTTGGGTTGCCATAACCATAAATAGATCAGACAGTGGATAAGTGTTTTTACCAACCGTTACTTGGCGTTCAGCCATGGCTTCGAGTAGCGCAGATTGTACTTTAGCAGGGGCACGGTTAATTTCGTCAGCCAAAATTAGGTTATGAAATAACGGTCCTTTTTCAAATACAAATTCACTGGTTTGCTGACGATATATATCGGTACCTGTGACATCCGCAGGTAATAAGTCTGGGGTAAACTGAACACGTTGGAAGCTACCTTCAACCCCTTTTGCTAAGGCATTGACTGCACGGGTCTTTGCAAGACCTGGAGGGCCTTCTACTAATAAATGGCCATCTGCCAAAATCGCGATTAACAGTGCTTGGGTTAATTGTGGTTGGCCGATAATTTGCGTGTCTAAGTATGATTTTAATTGTGAAAATGCGTTAACTGCCATAATAAAAAGACTGTCCTAAAAGCGTGAGTCAAAAATTGTTTTTGCTATGCGCCAATGCGTTATATTCAGTACCGATAAATTCTTTACGCGGTACCGTGGTGGGGCGCTATTAACAAGTTATAAGGATTCAAAAGTTATAACACAAGTGTTAGACACAAAATCCTCAAATAGTTCGTTATTTTTTAAGGATTTTTAGCCTACCATATAAATACAGTGTTTTTTTGTAAATAGGCCAAAAAAAGCCTATGGTTGAAAACTTAATATTGGCATTCGTACACGGGTTGTTTTAGAATCAGGAAAAACAAACAGGTCAGACCTGTCAGCGGGAGAGCATAAATGTCTGAGCAAAATATACTTAAAACAGCAAAAGGCGATCGTATCGCTATCGTTAGCGGCCTGCGAACGCCATTCGCAAAGCAAGCCACAGCATTTCATCATGTACCAGCCCTTGATATGGGTAAGTTAGTTGTCAACGAAATGCTTGAACGACTTAACTTTAATAAATCTGAAATTGATCAACTTGTATTTGGTCAAGTAGTGCAAATGCCAGAAGCGCCAAACATTGCCCGTGAAATCGTATTAGGTACGGGCATGCCTGTTTCTGTTGATGCTTATTCTGTTTCGCGTGCGTGTGCGACAAGTTTCCAAGCCATTGCTAACGTAGCCGAGTCAATTATGGCAGGCTCAGTGCAAGTGGGTATCGCTGGTGGTGCTGACTCATCGTCTGTATTACCTATTGGTGTCAGCAAAAAATTAGCGGGTAGCCTTGTTGATTTAAACAAAGCACGCACGCTTGGTCAGCGATTAAAGATTTTCTCAAAACTACGTCTAAAAGATTTACTTCCTGTGCCGCCAGCGGTAGCTGAGTACTCTACAGGCTTATCTATGGGTCAAACGGCAGAGCAAATGGCTAAAACGCATAGTATTAGCCGTGAAGACCAAGATGCTTTAGCACATCGTTCTCATACTCTTGCAAGCCAAGCATGGGCTGATGGCAAACTTAAAGACGAAGTGATGACTGCCCATGTAGCGCCTTATAAGAGTTTTATTGAGCAAGATAATAACATTCGCCATAACTCGACTGTTGAAGGCTATGCGAAATTAAAACCAGTATTTGACCGTCAACACGGTTCTGTTACAGCCGCTAATGCTACGCCACTAACTGATGGCGCTGCTGCGGTATTAATGATGAGTGAAAGTAAAGCAAAAGCATTGGGTTACAATATCTTAGGTTATGTACGTAGCTTTGCTTTCTCGGCAATCGGTGTCCATGAGGACATGCTAATGGGTCCGGCTCACTCTACGCCAATTGCTCTTGACCGTGCAGGTATTACATTAGCAGATTTAGATTTAATCGAAATGCACGAAGCATTTGCAGCGCAAACACTGGCTAATATGAAGATGTTTGCGTCAGACAAATTTGCACAAGAAAAGCTTGGTCGCAGTAAAGCGATCGGCGAAATTAACATGGACAAGTTCAATGTATTAGGTGGCTCACTAGCATACGGTCACCCATTTGCGGCAACAGGTGCACGCCTGATCACGCAAAGCTTAAATGAACTTAATCGTCGCGGTGGCGGCTTAGCGCTTACGACTGCGTGTGCAGCGGGTGGCTTAGGCGCAGCCTTTGTATTGGAGAGTGCGTAATGACAGATTCAGTATTTAGTTTATCAGTGGCTGATGACGGCGTAGCCGTTGTAACCATTGATGTGCCGGGTGAGAAAATGAACACCCTGCGCAGCAGTTTCGCAGAAGATTTAAAAACCTTACTCAAAGACGCACAAGCGCAAGCTGTAAAAGGTATGGTATTTATTAGTGGTAAAAGCGATAACTTTATCGCTGGTGCTGATATTAAAATGCTTGATAGCGCGAATAGCCGTGAAGATGCATTAGCGTTAAGCGAAATGTGCCAACAAGCCTTTTTCGATATGAAAAAGCTACCTTTCCCAACAGTAAGTGCTATTCATGGTGCAGCGTTAGGCGGTGGTTTAGAGTTTGCTTTAGCATGTGATTATCGAGTGTGTTCTGACAGCGATATCACTAAGCTTGGTTTGCCAGAAGTACAGTTAGGCTTATTACCTGGTGGTGGCGGTACTCAACGTTTACCAAAATTAGTTGGCTTGCAAAAAGCACTTGAGTGGATGCTTACAGGTAAGCAAGTGCGTGCTAAGCAAGCGAAGAAAACAGGCTTAGTAAATGACTGTGTACCACACAGTGTATTACTTGACGTTGCTAAAGAGTTTGCTCTGAAAGGTAAGGCGAAGGCTACTAAACCTAAGCTAGACCGTTTAAGTCAATTACTTGAGTCAAACCCATTTGGTCGCAATATTATTTTCAAAAAAGCACAAGAAAACGTGCTGAAGAAAACAGGCGGTCACTACCCAGCACCTTTAGCCATTATTAAAGCGGTTCGTGCAAGTGTTGAGCTTGATCAGTTAAAAGCATACAAAACTGAAGCAGAAGGCTTTGCCACGCTGGTAATGAGTGATGAGTCAAAAGCATTGCGCGGTATTTTCTTTGCAACCACTGAAATGAAAAAAGAGTGGCGTAATGATGATGCACCAGCAATCGCTAAAGCGGCAGTATTAGGTGGCGGCCTCATGGGCGCGGGTATTGCCCATGTTAGTGCTGTAAAAGCGGGTGTTCCAGTGCGCATTAAAGATGTGGCTGAAAAGGGCATCAGCAATACAATGAACTACAGCTATAAGATTTTAGATAAAAAGCAAAAGCGTCGTATTTTATCTAAAGCTGATTTACAACAAACCATGAACCGCATTACCGGTACAACCGATTACAGCGGCTTTAAACACATTGATATCGTTATCGAAGCAGTGTTTGAAGATCTTGCTTTAAAGCAAGGTATGGTGGCTGATGTTGAACGTGAATGCCAAGACAACACTATTTTTGCAAGTAATACCTCATCATTACCGATTGCACAAATCGCTGCTGATGCAGCACGCCCAGAAAATGTAATTGGTCTGCATTACTTCTCTCCAGTTGAAAAGATGCCACTTGTTGAGATCATTCCACACGCCGGTACGTCTGAAGAAACTATCGCACGCGTTGTTAACTTTGCCCGTAAGCAAGGTAAAACCCCGATTGTGGTTAAAGACATGGCTGGTTTTTATGTAAACCGTATCTTAGCGCCTTATGTTAATGAAGCGGCTAATTTACTGCTTGCAGGTGAGCCAATTGAAAAGATTGACCAAGCATTGGTTGAGTTTGGTTTCCCAGTAGGGCCTTTAGCGTTACTTGATGAAGTAGGGATTGATATAGGTTCTAAAATTGCGCCAATCCTTGAAAAAGAGTTGGGCGAGCGCTTTAAAGCACCTGACGCCTTTAATCGCTTAATCGATTCTAAGCGTTTAGGTCGTAAGACTGGCCGTGGTTTTTACCTTTACGACAAGAAAGATAAAAAAGTGGATGAGTCAGTATACGAGCTACTTGGTGTTACGCCATCACCTCGTTTAAACAAGAGCGAAATTGCTAAACGTTGTGTTGCGCAAATGCTTAACGAAGCGGTACGCTGTTTAGATGATGGCATTATTGCAAGCCCGCGTGACGGTGATATTGGTGCTATTTTTGGTATCGGTTTCCCACCATTCTTAGGCGGTCCATTTAGCTATATGGATAAACTGGGTGCAGCACAAGTGAGCTCAGAAATGGCGACTTTTGCTAACTACAACCCTATTTTCACACCTTGCGATACGTTAAAAGCAATGGCTGAAAAGGGGGGGCGTTTTTACCAAGCAGAAAGCGAAGAGCTGGCAATAGCTGAAGCTACGCCTGTCGATCCGGTTGAAGTAACCAAAGAAGTGGTTGAAGACGAGCAAGCGTCAGAAGAAGCTAATACAGAAACGACTAAAAGCTAATTCTTTAAATTAATTAGTTAATTTTAAAAGCCCTGCTTATTGAGCGGGGCTTTTTACTTATATATTGGCCATAAGTGGTATTTAATTCTCGAAATCAGTTTGTTATAACTAGGTTTATTTACTAAGCGATTAATCACCATGACTCTCACCACTTCGCGATTAACACTACGGCTGTTAAATGCCGATGACTGGCCATTGTTTTATACTTTGCATAATGATGCCCAAGTGATAGAGAAATGCTTCGATAAGCCCTCAGAGGCGCAGCTACGAGCAAAGTTTAATGAACGCTTAAAGCCTTGGCAGCCAAATTCGAATTCACCACTGTGCTTAGTTATTGTTGAAACCAGTACAGGTAAAGAGGTGGGTGTAACTGGGTTTACTTCATCAACAGTGCCTGATAGTCAAGAAGTCGGTTATTTGCTGCTGCCTAATTTTCATGGTCGTGGCTATGCCACAGAGTCTTTGCAAGCAGTGCTTGATTACGCCAAATCAGAACATGCTGTGCGGGAATTTAAAGCGGTTGTCACCGAAGGTAATATCGGTTCAGAAAAAGTACTTGAGAAATGTGGTTTTCAGTTAGTCGATAAGCAGCTAGATGCGTATGCTATTGGCGGTGTTTTGTATACCGATCATCATTTTTATTTAGGTTGCACTGATCACAGAGCGTGATCAGTGCGCAATTTTACAGATGAAGCTCAATCGCTTTTCTGTCTTTTTCTGGCATATTCGCAACCACTAAATCAAACGAATTATCAATCATCCGCTCAATCTCTCCTTGTGGTACGGTACCATCTAAAATAACCGTATTCCATAAACGTTTGTTCATGTGATAACCCGGGATCACCGACGGGAAAATATCACGCAATGCTTGGGCTTCATCTGGCTCGCATTTCAGATTTAGCCACCATACAAGATTACCTTCATCGTCTGTTTGGCCTTCTTTGCCCTCAGCAAGGGTGGCAAACATTTTATGATTCACCTTGTAAACGTCGACATCTTGGCCAAATGGTTGGGTGATCATCACCAATGGCTTTTTCATTAAATATTCGTGTACTGTGTGTTGATTCATGATCCAATCCTTGAAGTCATTTTTCGTAGTTATAAACATAGCAGCTTTTTCTTAGTTTTGAGACAACTAATATTATAATTTGCTGAAAAATCGAATAAATAACGGCTGTGAGTTAAAACTGCAAATTTTTATTGAACAATAGCCATTACGTGGTAAATTTCTGTCAACAAAAAACGATAGGAATACACCCATGCCTAAGGCAAGTGAAGTTAAAAAAGGCGCCGCTATCGAGCATAACGGCCGTGTTTTAGTAGTTAAAGATATTCAACGTTCTGTACCACAAGGTCGTGCTGGTGGCAGTTTATACCGTATGCGTTTATACGATGTGGTAACTGGTGGTAAAGTTGATGAAACATTCAAAGACAGCGACATGCTAAAACTAGCGGATCTAATTCGTCGTGAAGCAATGTTCTCTTACATTGACGGTGAAGAGTATGTATTTATGGATAACGAAGACTACACGCCTTATAACTTAAATAAAGAAGCGATTAGCGAAGAGATTTTATTCGTAAATGAAGAAACTCAAGGTCTTCACGTAATTGTAATCGATGGCGCTCCGGTTGGCTTAGATTTGCCATCAAGTGTTGAGCTTGTTGTTGAAGAAACCGATCCTTCAATTAAGGGTGCTTCAGCAAGTGCACGTTCAAAGCCTGCACGTTTGACAACCGGTTTAACGATTCAGGTACCTGAGCATATTTCTACAGGCGATCGCATTCGTATCAACACGGTTGAACATAAGTTTATGGGCCGCGCAGAAAAATAACTTTGTGGCTCTTCAAAAACCGGCTTTTAGCCGGTTTTTTTGTTTTATTTGTAAGGCGCTTATAACAAAATGCATTGAAAAAGGGACTAAAAACGCGCATTATTATTGGCTTACGAAAACAACAATAAATACCAGTAGTAGATTAATGTTGAACCACGGATTGGAAAACAGAGAATACATCAAACTCCCCGAAGGCGTTAATATCGCTATCACTCCTGCAGGTGTTGTCGCCCGAAGCTATGCCTACACCATCGATTTTATTATCCGTAGTTTGGTTTTACTTGCTGTAGGCACTGTACTTGCCTTTTTTGGCGATGCAGGGCAAGGACTTATATTAATTGCTTACTTTTTAATTTCATGGGGCTATAACATCCTGTTTGAAATGGAAAGTGGCCAAACCCCAGGTAAAAAACGACTTAATATTCGTGTTGTGCAAGACAATGGCTTACCAGCGAGCTTTTCGCAAATAGTTGTGCGTAACTTGCTACGCCCCGCAGATATGCTACCGATAGGCTATTTTTTGGGCCTTGTAGTTATGTTGTTTAACAACCGCTTTAAACGCATTGGTGATTGGGCGGCAGGCACCATGGTTATTTACGACGATGAGTTCGCAGAGCGGCCTGAAATAGCTCAAGGTGAAGTGCATATTCCTTCAATTAGCTTAACTACCGAAGAGCAATTAGCTGTACTTGCTTTTGCTGAGCGCCATGATGAATTATCTGATGCAAGGCGTCGTGAGTTGGCAGCTATTTTAGCTGCACCGTTTTCTACAGCAGAGCACGAGATTGAAGCGCAGCTCGTTAGTTACGCACGCCACTTCGCTGGGCAAGTTCAACACGATAATGATTACCCGCAGCAGGAGGGTAAACAATGAAGCAAACTCAATTTGTAAAATCAAATAGCGTAAGTTGGGATGAGTTCGAAGCCCTTTGTGAGCAAAATAATGCTGAGTCTTTACCTGTTAATTTCCCTAATTTATATCGCAAAGTTTGTAATGATTTAGCCATTGCCCAAAGTCGTCAATACAGCCCTGTGTTGATTGAGCAAATAAATAGGCTTGTGCAGTTAGGGCAAAAGCGCCTTTATTTGTCTCGAAGCAATCAATTCTCTGAAATATGGCATGTGGCGCGAACTGCATTTCCACGCGCACTGTATGAAAACCGTTTAATGCTGGCTGTAAACTTAATCGCGTTTTGGGGATTGGCCCTTATCGCTTTTATTTGGGTGACAATTGACCCTGATGCCGTTTATACATTTTTAGGGCAAGGCACAGTGCTTAATATCGAACAAATGTATAACCCCAGTGGCAGCGTTCAATCGGCTGAGCGCGGTGCACCGCAAGACTTAATGATGTTCGGTGTCTACATTTACAATAACATAGGAATTGCATTTCAGATGTTTGCAGGTGGTGTGCTGTTCTGTGTTGGCGCTGCTTTTTTCCTATTATTTAATAGTTTTTACTTTGGTGCAGTTGCTGCTCATATTGTTAATGTAGGTTTTGAAGGGCCATTTTTTTCGTTTGTTATCACTCATGGCTCGTTTGAGTTGACTGCTATCATCATTGCCTCAGCTGCAGGATGTCAGATTGGTTACGGCATATTAAGCCCTGGGCAGTATACCCGTGCATATGCAATGAAACAGGCTGCACAAAAGGCACTTCCGCTCATTGTTGGTGCTTTTTTAATGTTAGTAATTGCTGCTTTTATTGAAGCGTTTTGGTCACCTCGTGATATTGCTTACGAAATTAAATATATAGTTGGCAGCGGCTGTTGGTGTTATGTCATTTTCCGTTTGTACAAGGGAATGCGCTATGGAGCTTAATCGTCTTAGCTTCACACCCCGCAAGCGCAGTGCTTACGAGACCTTTGATTTAACTGTGTTGTTAGTTAAGCAGCATATTGTGGCGCTGATCACTTTGTACTTGATGATGGCAGTTCCAGTATTTTTAATTGTCGGCTTTTTATTAAATTGGGGCATAGGCGGATTTGTTGTTTGGTGGCTTAAACCTGTATTTGAACGACCTTTACTCGATTACATGTCAAAGGCGGTATTCAATCAACCGGTCAAAATAAGTAGTAGCTTAAAGTCACTTAAACAGTTAAAAGTTGCCGATATGCTAGCGCATTTAACCATTTTCAGGCTTAGCCCAAATAGAGCATTTTTAGCGCCCGTTGAGCAACTTGAGCGGCTATCAGGCGAGCGAAAAACAAAGCGCAAGCAGGTTTTATTTGCCTCAACGAAGCCAAAGCAAACGTTGTGGATGCTATTTTGTGTGCATTTTGAGTTTATCTTATTAATGGGGATTTCTGCGCTGACAATTGCACTTGTGCCCCATTCATTTTCAGCACAAGAAGCCATGTATCAAATCTTAGAAGCGCCAATCTGGGTTGAGATAGCGTTTAATTTAATATACATCCTTAGTATTTCCTTAGTGGCGCCGCTTTTCGTCACTGGTGGTTTCCTTGCTTATTTACACCGTCGAGTTGAACTAGAAGGCTGGGATATCGAGCTGGCATTCAAAAATATTCGCACCCGCCTTGCAGGCGTAGTCAGTGCTGTAGCACTACTTATACTTACAACGTTCACGCTGCAACCATCAACTAGCTATGCAGAGCAAATCGATAAGCAAGCGGTAAAAGAGCAAGTTACAGCTCTTTATAATGAGCCTAATGTCATTGAAACTGAGACTACCTGGCTGCCAAATATTGAAGCGAAAGCAAGTTCATCAGATAGTGATTGGTCGTGGCTTATCGATGTGTTTACAGCCATTGGTCAGATGTTTGGTATGTTGGTTTGGGTATTGGTAGGTTTATTAGTCATTTGGCTAGTTTATTACCTGATGCAAAAGCGCGGTTTTTTTGCCAATTTAAGCTTGCCTGAGCGTAGTAAAGTGAATGAAGAGTCGGTGATCCCGACCTTATTTGCAGAAATTAAAAGTAAAGATTTACCTACTGATTTAATTGCCGCTGCAAAGCAATGCTTTGAGCAAGGTCAGCATCGCTTGGCGCTAGCGTACTTGCTTCATCATGCGCTGACTTGGGCGCAGCAGCGACATGAAGTGCGCTTGCACCGCTCGATGACTGAGCGCGAATGTAAAGGTGCAATTGATGCAAAGGTACCTAGCCAAGGGCAAGCGATTTTTGCCCGCTTATTTTCTGCATGGGTCACAGTTGCTTGGGGCCATAAAACCCCTGATATCGACTTTATCGAGCTGACTGAGCAAATTACAGCAATGACAGCAGAGACTAAGGAGCAAGCCCATGAAGCTTAAATATGTGCTGATTGCGGCGCTAGTGGTGTTTAGCATATTTGCTATTGCCGGTATTGCTTCTTTAGATTGGCAGAAAAAAGAAATCGAAATTGGTTTTCATAGTGATGTGGCAAAAGACAACTTCACGATGGCTCAACGACTACTCAAAGCCAATGGCATCGATTGGCAGAAGAATAAGCGCTTGGCAGAACAAGTACAAAGTGATGAGTTAAACATAGACCCGCAAAGTATCTTAATTTTGGATGAAGCAGTGCTTGCTGATTCTTACCAGTTAGATGTACAACTTGCTGATTGGGTCGCTGATGGCGGGCGTTTAATTTATGTATTAAATAGGCAACGCGATGAACTGGCGATTGATAACACGGTGTTTTTTAGTCAGCTTGGCATCAATGTGCAAAGCCAAGAAGATGTCTTTGAATATGACTTTGCGATGCTTAAAGAAGGGAATAAAAACAGTACGCTATCAATCGATGAAAACACTCAGCTCGATCTTGAGTTAAGTCGCGCGTTTTATATTGAAAATTGCCCCGGTGTTAGCACCAATAGTGAAAATAGTGACACCCTGATGTGTGACTTTGCATTTGGTCAAGGTCGGGTCATCGTTATGCCGTCACTGTTACCTTTTACCAATTACCGACTTCGCCATCTTGATCATGGCAGCTTATTACTTTGGCTAAGTAAAGGGGCTGATAAAGTCACTTATGTACCTTACCTAACTTACCCAAATTGGTTTGCCAAATTATGGCACTGGAGCTGGCAATTTGTGGTGACGTTGCTGTTATTAATTGTGCTTGCAGTGTGGCATATAAGTAGTCGCATTGGCCGCTCTTATACTCCTGAATTCGATATAAAAACCAGCTTTAATCAGCATATTCGTGCAGTAGCAAATTTCTATACAGAGCATGGTCACGAAGCCGTATTATTTACCGCACTAGAAAAAGATTTTTACGCCAAAGTAGAGTCGCGAGTGCCTAACTTTAAAATGCTCAGTGCTGAAAAACAGGCGCAGATCATCGCTAATTTAACTCATTTTGAAAAACAACATGTGGCTCAGTTACTTGCTAGCAAGTTGCCTGAGTCAAAAGAACAACGAACAGAATATATAAAACGATTCAAACAATTAAGGAATGCCTTATGAGCACGGAATTGGATACTAATCGCATGAGCTTAATTGAGGCAGCTGATGCAGTAAAACAAGTAAAGCATAACATTTCACGTGTGTTAGTTGGTCAAGATGCCATTGTTGAAGATGTACTTACCGTTCTATTTGCGGGTGGTCATGTGTTACTTGAAGGGGTTCCTGGACTTGGTAAAACGCTACTGGTTAGAGCCCTAGCAAAGAGCTTAAATGTAGATTTCTCGCGAGTGCAGTTTACGCCGGATCTAATGCCGTCAGATGTTGTTGGTCATAGTTTGTATGATATGAAATCAGGTGAATTTAATATCAAAAAAGGCCCAGCATTTACTAATATTTTGCTGGCTGATGAAATTAACCGTGCACCAGCTAAAACGCAATCAGCACTACTTGAGGTAATGCAAGAGCAACAAATCACCATTGATGGTGAGTCATTATCTATTGATTCACCGTTTATGGTACTCGCTACTCAAAACCCGTTAGATCAAGAAGGGACTTACCCACTGCCAGAGGCTGAATTAGACCGCTTTATGATGAAGGTCGAGCTTGGTTTTCCTTCACATGAATCGGAAGTTGAGCTTTTAAAACTGAATACACAAATAGTTTCTAATGAAACCAAAGTAGAGCAGCTCCCTGCAGTATTGGATGCTAAGCGTATTGCTGAAATTAAACAGCTTTGTGCAGATATCTTAGTGGACGAACAAATACTTAATTATGTTGTTGATATTGTGCGAAGTTCACGAACTTGGCAGGGTGTGCTGCACGGCGCAGGGTTACGGGCCTCAATTAACATCATTAAAGCTGCAAAAGTAATGGCATTGATGAATGGCCGTGACTTTGTAACCCCAGATGACGTGAAGTCAGTGTCAGTGAATATTTTAAGGCACCGTTTAATTTTATCCGCTGATCTGGAGCTTGAAGGGGTATCATTTGATGAAGTGATCAGTGCCATTTTAGCCAGTGTTGAAGCGCCGCGCTCATGAATCGCATCAAGCATAGACCTGCAAAACGCTTAGTACAATTAACAGCTTTGCTGCTGTTATTGTTGCTTGTCTGTGCTATTGCATCGGTTGACAGCTTAGTGCTAACGGCCTTGTTATTAGTGCCCTTATTGGTGGTATTTGTAGATTATATGGCAGCGAAGTCAGAGCCTTTACTTGAAGTGAGTGCACAAACTAATCTCAACATGGCCTTATATCGACGCCAAGCATTAAATGTAGTCATTAAAAATAAAGCTAAGCATGCGACTATGTTAGATGTCAGTGTTCATTTAAGTAATGCGATTGAGCTGCAAAAACCACAGCAAACTGTGTTTATTGATGCGATGCAACAAGCTAAGCAGAGCTTTAATTTACGTGCTCACAAACGAGGCGATGCAGAGATTAGTGCGATTGAGCTTAGAGTTGGGTCACCACTGGGCCTTTGGCAAACAAACTGGTTAACTGCTCAAGCTATCCAATTAAAGGTTTACCCAGATTTTAGCCGTGTTACTTCAAAGCAGCATTTAAATGGGGTGGTGAATAAGCCAATTTCAGGTTTAAAACTCACTAAAAAGCGCGGTGATGGTATTGAGTTTCAGCAGTTACGTGAATATCGCCAAGGTGATAGCGTCAGGCAGATTGATTGGCAGGCGACTAGTAAGCGTCGAAAACTCATTTCTCGTGAGTATCAAGAAGAACAAAACCAACACGTCATAGTGATGCTAGACGCCTCTAAAAAAATGGCCATAGAAGCCAATGAAGGCAGTCACTTTGATCATGCTTTAAATGCATTATTATTGCTGTCACACACGGTTTTAAAGCAAGGTGACTGGTTTAGCATGCAAAGCTTTAACCAAAATCTGCGTTGGTTACCCGATGTAAAAGGCGCACAAAATGTATCAAGGGTGATGAATCACTTTTATGATCTATACCCAGATAAAAGCAGTAGTGACTATTTAGTGGCTGTGAACCAATTAATTGCCAAGCGCAGTAAACGCTCTCTAGTTTTATTAGTCACCACGCTCGATGAGCAAAGTATTGATGAATTAATGCCTGCAATTAAGCTATTACAAAAGCATCACTTAGTCGCACTTATTAATATTAACAATCGTGCAGTGAATGAAGTACTCGAAGAGCCTATAGAAAAGTACGAAGATGCAACCAGCTATTGTGCAGCATTAGCACTATTAAATTCACACAAAGCCAATATGGCTAAGCTTAAAAAACAAGGGGTGATAGCCATAGACTGTAACCCTGAGCAGCTACTACCGCATGTGCTTAACACCTATTTAAATGTGAAGCACTCAGGGGCATTGTAATACCAACCGGCAATAAAAAAGGCATTGAATTCAATGCCTTTTTTATTAGATAACGAAATGGTTATTTCTGATTATCAATAGCTTCATTAATTTTGTATTGGAAATAAATAGCATAAAAGAAAAATGTAAGTATGCCACTTAAGTGCACAGGTTCATTGCTGCCTTCATTAATAAGCTCTTGAAGTGAAGTTCTTAACGAGAAAATGAATACTAGACCAACAATAAAAGTAATGATTGAAAAGATAGAAGATATTACTTCTGGAATAGCTGTAAATGCTAAAGCAAAGTTGATTACATAAAGTACAATATAACCATAAACTAAGTTTTGGTTTACTTTATGTTTAGCAAGCATGTTTGCCTTATTTGTTCGGCTTACAAGCCAATATATTGAGTAAATTCCCAATGTGATAAGACTTAAAAAAAACACGCCCCAAGCTGAGAAACGATCAAAATTCAAAATTGGTTTATTTCCGCCATTATTTTGTTGAGTAAGTTCGGCTTCTGGCGCTGCATAAATGTTAGCTGATTCTTCAGACATAACGATTCCTCATGATTATTTTTGTATATTCCTTTGTGCTAACCGCACGTCCCTATAATAGCAAAATGGTTGGTTTTTGTACATTATTTCAATAACCTAGATGACAAATCTAAAGAGTATTAAAGCAAGCATAAATAGGCCTTATAGAGGCTATAGCATGCGTGAAGTTTCAATGCTTGATGAAATTATGTACACTGCCGCTGATTTTAATGAGGTGCTTTGTGCTATTTATATTTTTGAGCTGTATTTTTATAGTGGTTATGTATTTAGAGTCTCTTTCTAAAGGGATGCCAGTGAAACGTTGGATGCTGTTAGGTGGTGTGCTGGGGCCCGTAGCTTGGTGTTTGTTTAATGTGCACTATCGCCGCGCATTTGTACGCCATGTTGGCCGCAAGTCATGTGGCTGGCGACCTTAAGCTTTTACGGTTTTTAATAGACTTGGCGCTGACTTATCAAGTTGCTTTTGCAAGAATGCGGTAAATTCTGGCTGAGATAATGGCTTAGAATAATAGTAGCCTTGTATTGTCTGACACTTTAACTGTTCTAACATAGCTATTTGTTCAGCTTGTTCCACACCTTCTGCAACCACATGTAAATCAAGGTTATGAGCAATTGTCACAATAGAGTCGACCATATTGCGGCCTCGTTCAGATTGCATATCGTCAATAAAGGCTTTATCGACTTTCAAGGTATTAAGCGGAAACTGTTTTAGGTACGCTAATGATGAATAACCCGTACCAAAGTCATCCATTGCAAGGTGTATACCACGGGCGCTGAGTGAACGCATTACGGCAATAGCTTCGTTTGGATCATCCATTACGGTGCCTTCTGTGATCTCAAGCTCAAGGAAGTAAGAGGGCAGTTCATTCTTTTGTAATATTACATCAATACGGGTGGTTAAATCAGGCAAGCTAAACTGTTTAGCCGATAAATTCACCGCAACACGACCATTAAATAAGCCTTGATCAATCCATGCTTTTACGTCTCGGCATGCCTTGTTTAAGACAACTTCACCAATTTCGATAATTTGCCCAGTTTCTTCAGCAATCGGTATAAACACACCTGGACTGATCACGCCTTTTTTTGGGGTAATGAAACGCACCAGTGCTTCCATACCATCTAGCTTACCTGTGCGAATGTTCATTTTCGGTTGATAGTAGACTTCGAAGTGATCTTCTTTTAGGCCGTAGCGCATCAAGTTTTCGATTTGTAGGCGTTTAACTGCTTCACGGTTCATAGTGTCATTGAAAAACAGGTAGCTATTACCTTTTTTCTTAGCGTGATACATGGCTGTATCGGCATTTTTAAGCAATAACTCTGGGGTATTCCCATCCTCAGGAAACAGCACAATACCCACACTTGAGGTGATCACAAGTTCATGGCCAGCCATATTAAACGGTGTGGCAATTGCCGCTAAAAAAAGTTTAGCCATACGAGTAATGGTATGAATATCGTTAGTTCCGGACATTACCAGTGCAAATTCGTCTCCCCCTAGGCGATAGAACACATCTTTTTCACGGGTTAACTTATTCAAACGCATCGCAAGCTTAGATAGCAAACTATCACCGAGCTGATGACCGAGTGAGTCGTTGATCTTTTTGAAGTTATCTAAGTCGAAGACTAATAAAGCGTGATGATTATCTTGCTTAGCGAGCTTCTTCAAGTTTGTGAAAAACAAGTTTCTGTTTGGTAAGCCCGTTGTGCGGTCACGGTTCGATAAATTATGTAATTGTGATTCGGCTTTTTTACGCTCAGTTTGATCTGAAAAAACAACTACATAGTTGCAAATTTGATTGTGCTCATTTTTAATCTCATCAATTGAAATTTCAATCGGTAACAGCTGCCTCTTCGCATTGCGAAGTTTTACCTCTTGCTGCCAGTGTTCTGTCGCTTTTACAGTGGCTTTAATTTCATCTACATAGCTTTGATCGTAGCCATTTAGGGTAAATTCTTTCTTTAAGTATTGTTCGCGGCTACCACCAAACAAAGTTAAGAAGCTTGGATTTAAGTCAACTAGCTTGAAGTTTTTATCGTAAATAGCGATAGCATCAGTTAATGACTCAACGCATTTAGCAAATAGGTTTAATCGTGCTTCCGTTGATTTGAGCTGAGAAATATCTCGCACAGTTCCTGTCATTCGCAAAGGGTTTAGGTTTGCGTCTTTTTCTATGATCTTGCCGCGATCTAGAACCCAATGCCAACGACCTAGGGTATCTTTAATGCGGTAACTCGCTTCAAAAAAGGCAGTATGTTCGGCAAAGTGTTTTTTAAGAGCTGTTTCGACGTGTTGTAAATCGTGAGGGTGGATATGTTCGCGGTTAGGGGGGAAGCCGCTGCTATTATTAGTATCTGAAGTGTATTTATCATTTATTCGTAACACTTCTCCGGTTTTAATATTCCAATCCCAGAGGGTGTCGCCACTGCCTTCTACGGTACTTTTTAAGCGATGTTCTGAAATACGCAGTTGCTTTCGAGAGCGCTTCAATTTAAAAATGACAAATAATAGGTACGGCAATAATAGCATCATAATAGCGCTTGGGATAAGCAGCAATGTGCTCTGTTCAAGCTCTATAGGACTAGCGGATGCTGAAAAAATCCCAGTCATAGTTATTGTTAAAAAAGCAGAAATCATTTTTATTGTTTTTATCATTAATGCATTACCGTAATTCGCAACAATTAATCTAATCTAAGCTCGCGTTCGAGTCAAAGAGAATGCGAAGAAAGTGTTGCTTTTGGCTGTTTTTTGTCCTTAGGTTCGCTTAAAAGTTCTATTCTTGGCCTGTTGTCACTAAACGTTACGGCAATATATTGCTGCATTTGGGTTAGGCTTAACTTATCAAGCGCCTCTAAAAGCTGCTGTTGCATATTAAACTCTGTATCGCGATTGCCTATAGCTAGCCATAGACGTTGCGAACGTAAGCGTAAATTTTTATCTTTTTCAGCGATGTGAGTGACAAGACCTGCTTTGGTGTCGAGCCACTGCTGCTCAGATATGTTATTTATTTGCGACACATAATTATTAATAAATTGTTGGTGACGTTGAAGAATCTCATCAGCACTATGTTTAGGTGACTGAACATAAAAAGCGATACCAGCGCGTGTGTTAAAAGGTGCATAGCCAGCACCGACTAAATAGCCTAGTTGTTGCTTGGTTCTTAATTCATTAAAGTAGTCTTGATTTATCAGGTGATTAAGTACCATCATTTGCACTTTTTCGGTGGTGTTATCAGTTTGAGCTTGATAGTAAAGTACCATCGCATGATCACTACAATTTAACGTGAAGCGCTGTTGCTCCACTTCGGTAATATTATTAAGTGGTCGCGTTAAATCAATGATAGTGGTGCTACCAGACAAGTGTTCAGTAATTTGCTTTTGAAACTTAAGCGCATCACTTCGTTGCCAGTTACCATGTAAAAAACATTCAACATGCAAAGCTTTAAAAAACTCATTTCTAAAGCAATTGAATTGATGAAAGCTAGTATCCTTTAAAGCCTGTGCGAGCGCGTTAGGTTCTGGGTTCCACGGCATAACTTGCGCACCCAAAATACTAAATAATTCACTAACAGGCTTGTTTTGATTGCTGTTTCGCCAGTGTCTAACTAGTTGTTTTTTATATTCAGCAAAGCGTTTTGCACATATCTCAACATTAAATAGAGCTTCAAGTAATTCGTTAACTAGCTCTAACTGGCTCGATGAAAGACCTGCGGTATGCAAGGTCAAGCCGCCTTGGTGAGATGTTAAGTGATAACTAAGGCCTGCCAGTTCTGCCGGATAAAATTGCTCAGCAACACTGTCCATAAACAAGTCTGCAAACAAACGAGTGAGGGCCATATGTTTAACATCTTTAATGGCAAAGGTTGAGTCCATCGCTAAGTAAAAATGCCCTTTAGCCACTCGAAAAGTAGCATCTTGTTTAAACCAAAAGTCAAAGCCTTCTTTTTTGACTAACAATTCAGGCGATCTAGTTGGTTTCTCTAATGGCAGTAGTTCAACATCTTTAGTGAGGTATGGATTAGCACTTGGTAAGCACATCTGTGGCAATGGCGTGTTAATTTCACTGAGTGCTTCTAACCAACTTGTCGAGATATCTTCCACTTTATAGGGGGTGTTGTACCAAGCTGTGGTGTGCTCTGGTTCTACACCTGGATGAATTAAGACCAAGCGCATATTGTCAGGTGTGAGCCATTGCATGGCAATTTCGTGAGCGCAACGGTTAAAGCCGTCCATTAAATAATCGCCTTGTACATAATTAGCTTCATCGTAATGCTGCATATTTATGCTTAAATTACTAACCCAATCAATTAAGCGAGCTTTTTCTTGGTTATCAAAGGCAATTTGTAAGAGATTCTTTTTATCTTGATAAAGACGTGGCAATTTATCGCAGTTTTGGTTTATTAAACAGATATACTCAAACACCATCTCTACGATATCTTCATAGTACTCAATACCTTCATCAGTTAAAGCCATGCTGATGTTAAAGTCTTTAAAGTTACTACCGTTAATGCCCCCACCTGCAGAAAGGGCATTTATCCAGCCTTGCTCTTTTAAAATAGAGTACAGTGATCCTTTGCCTTCGTAACCGAGTAGGTGAGCAATAAAACTAACGGTTTTGTGACGATAAAAGTCGTCAATATTAGGCATTGCAAAGCTAATGATCAGCTTTTGCATATGTTTATGTGGTTCAATGTGTAACACCTTACCTAAGTCTTGTTTACGGTAAAGTGGCTGTTCTATGATCTCTTTGCTTTTTGGTTGACCTTTAATTTCGCTGAAAAACTGTTTTACCCAAGCAGTCATTGTCGCAATATCTTCATTGCTACATATCACAAGTGTCATCCACTGAGCTTGATAATGGCTATCGAAAAAAGCACGTAACTCATCACTTATGCAGCCTTCACGATCAGCGAGGGTTTGCTGGTTACCGACCGAGAACTTTGCAAAAGGGTGGGCTGGATTGACTGTTTCTTTGTGAGCCTGATAGATGCGTCGGCCATCATCTTTTATTTTTAGCTTAAACTCAGCATCTATGGCATTACGCTCTTTAGTTGTTTCTTTAGGGTTTAGTAATGGTGCTATGAAGAAACGGCTAAATTGTGCTAATGCTTCAGCAAACTGTTGGTTTTTAATATCAAAGAAGTAGCATGTGTGCTCTGTGCCTGTCCACGCGTTAGTGTTGCCACCAGATTGTGATACAAAATTAGAAAAACCACCCGACTCCGGGTACAGGTCTGTGCCTAAAAAAAGCATATGTTCCAAAAAATGTGCAAGGCCTTGTCTATCAAGAGGATCGTCAAAATGGCCTGCGTTGATAGCCATAGAAGCCGCTGATTTTGTTGATTCTAAGTCTTGCACTAAAAGTACTTTTAGACCATTGTCCAGTGTTAGGGGTTGATATGTTCTGTTATCATTGCGGCTGATATTCAAAAGATGCTCCTGAAAGAGTGCGTTAATGTCCTAACAACAGATGATATTTTCAGGAAAGCTAAAAAAGACAGAGCTACGAAAATCTACCTGAATATCATAAGCGGATGTTTAATGTATCTAGTGATGATATTCTAATATAGCGGACAATCAAGCAAACTGGCTACTGTTTTATATTCTTTAATCGGTTGATTTTTTATGAAAACAATCTTAATCATGCGCCATGGCGAAGCTACGCCAATGCAAGCAGATGATGCAGCAAGACAACTTACCGAGACCGGTCACTATGAAGCCAGTCGTATGGGGCAGTGGTTAGCAACCTATCATAAACCCGATGCCTTGTTGGTGAGTCCTTACATTCGTGCACAACAAACGGCTGCTGATGCTACACAACATATTTCGTTAAAATTTAATGAAACTTGCAGCGATATTACCCCTGATGGTGTTCCACAAATTGCTGCTGATTACTTGGAAACTCTGATTGCTATGCATCCACAATGCAACACCTGGTTAATCGTTGCCCATATGCCAATTGTTAGCTATTTAGTTGATCAGTTAAGTCCAGGTCATATGCCTATTTTCAATACAGGCGCGGTTGCAGTTATCGAATATGATGAACACAAACAGCGCAGCCACTACCTCAGTATTCACTCGCCAAATAACGTCGAAATCTAACAGTGGATTTGCTAAATTAGCGCCACTGTTAATTTTTCAAGTTCTTACTATGACAATCGAACGTTTACAAACCGGTGCGCGTATGAGCCGCATCGTCAAGCATAACGGCACAGTATACCTATGCGGACAAGTTTGTGCTGATGCTGAAAAAGATATCACCGAACAAACTCAAACTATGCTCGATAAGGTAGAAGCTTTACTTACTGAAGCGGGTAGTAGCAAAGAGCATATGCTAAGCGCCACCATCTATTTAAAAAGCATGGAAGACTTTGCAGCGATGAATGCAGTTTGGGATGCATGGGTACCTCAAGGGCATGCTCCAGCTCGCGCTTGTGTTGAGGCAAAAATGGCGCGTGATGTTCTGCTCGTAGAGATTTCTGTTGTTGCAGCAGTTAAGTAACGAACGGCGTAAAGCGCATTTGATTGCTCGATTTAACGAGCAATCAGGACGCGCAATTATTGAACTACCGAGTTGGCATTTTTGCGATAATGAGCAAGATGCCAATGACTGCGCATTGCTGGTTTTAAGTGGCGAAAAGCAAGCAACAACCCCTTCATTATATTGGTTCGAAGCAAATAATGAGGCTCTTCCTGAGGTCGGTGATTTAGCCATTTTTACCAATTGGCACGGACAGCCCTTAGGCATTATTGAAACTGTCTCAGTGACCATCATCCCATATAATCAAATAAGTGCAGATTACGCTGCATTAGAAGGCGAGGGCGACAAAAGTCTTGCATACTGGCAGCGTGTGCATTGGGATTATTATCAGCGAGAGCTAGCAGGTACGGATTATCAATGTCATCCTGATATGCCATTGGTGTGTGAGCAGTTTAAGTTAGTTTTCAAGGAATCAGAATGAGTTCGAATCCTGTGGTTTTTATTACCGGGGGCGGCCGTGGTATAGGCGCAGCAACGGCAAAGTTATTTGCCAAGCATGGTTATGATGTATGTATCAACTATAAGTCGGATCAGCACAGTGCTTTGCAAGTTGCCAAAGAAATAGAAAAACTGGGCATTAAAGCGTTTACTATACAAGCCGATGTTGCTGATGAGCAGCAAGTGAAGGCAATGTTTGCGAAGCTTGATACTTGGGCACCACGTTTAGATGTACTGGTTAACAATGCAGCAATGATGATGCCGCAAATGCCGCTTTTAGAGATGGATGCAAAGCGCATTAACGCCATTTTAAGTTGCAATGTTACAGGCGCATTTTTGTGTGCACGAGAAGCAATTAAGCGTATGAATAAAGGCAGTATTGTGAATGTTTCATCAGGTGCGTCGCGCACAGGCTCGCCAAATGAATATTTAGATTATGCTGCATCTAAAGGAGCGCTTGATACCTTCACGATCGGCCTTGCTAAAGAAGTCGCCAGTAAAGCTATTCGGGTAAACGCGGTAAGGCCAGGCCTTATTTATACCGATATGCACCGCGATGGCGGTGAAGCAAACCGAGTTAATAGGTTAAAATCTAAGTTACCGCTAGGGCGAGGTGGTGAAGCTGACGAGGTCGCCTCAGCAATTTACTTTTTGGCAAGTGAGCAAGCATCATTCACAACGGGCAGTTTTATAGATGTATCAGGTGGCTTATAAAACTAAAGTAAAATACTTAACCAAACACTAAAGCTTACAACACTTAATACCGTTGAGAGCACCACAGCACTTGCGAGTGTTGCTTGATGTTGCTTAATTTGATTAGCGATTAGATAGGCGTTTACACCTAAAGGAGAAGCGCTCAAAAGTACCAGCACGTTTAGTAACGATTGTTCTAGATGAAAGACGTAGTTGGCAAAAAAGTAGACTCCGCACGGTAACACGGCAAGCTTGATGATGGTTGCGATGAGTGATGCTTGTAAGTTGTCTGACACCTTATAAAACGCAAGGTTTGCTCCTAATACGAATAACGCACAGGCAATGGCAGGTTTGGCAAGTAGGGTGAGGCCATTTGCTAAATCATCAAAAAGTGTAAAACCAAGTAAGTTAACAGCAAGGCCGCTACTGATACTTAACACCACAGGGTTCAGCAGCATGTTTTTAGCAAATGCTCGCCAAGAAAAAGACTGCTGCGATTTAGCACTAAGTAAAAAGGTTAGGGTAAACAAAAGTGCACTATGAAAAGTAATGATCATAAACACAATACCGACCATTTGCTCGCCAAGTGCCGCAATAATAATTGGCAAACCTACCAGCACTGTATTTGAATAACTACTGCCAAGGGCAAAAACTGCGTGATGTGATGCTGCAGATTGTTTCTTAATGAAATAGCGGTCAATAACATAGCCAAGGGCGTAAATAGCCAATACTGGAAAGTAAAAACTTAAAAAGCCCGCAACAGAAACACTACTTTGTAAATCGGCTTGTGCCATATTTAAAAATAGAAACGCTGGCACGCTAATATAAAAAGTGAACTTACTTAACCCAGCTATATGTTCTTTCGATAAAAACCTGCTACGAGAACTGATATAACCACTTAACACGATAAAAATCAGTGGAAAGATAATCGAAAAAATATGCACATTAAGCCTTATGACAAGAAGACGTTAGCGTCTGAATTCATCACTTTGTGGAAGGTTAATTAAAATAAGCACAGCACCTTTACCGCCAAATTCAAGAGGTGCTTGGTGCATAGCAATCACATCAGGGTGTTGTACTAAATATTGCGGCACCTTGTGTTTGAGTATGCGTTCACCAATGCCATGCACGACACAGGCACAATAGTAATGCTGCTTTTTACACTCATGAATTAAACCAGCCAGCTCATCTTTGGCTAATTCTTTATTTAAGCCATGTAAATCAAGGGTTAAATCAGGAGGGTAATCTCCACGACGAAGTTGCTTTGCCAAATAGCTATCATGACCAGGTTTGACATAACTCACAGTTCCATGAGTATCTATGTCTGGTACATATTCATCAGAAAAGAAAAATTCTGCCTGATGTTGCTTTTTTTGCTGGGAAAATTGTTTCGCTTGTGACACTTTAGGCTTATTGGTGAATCGAATAGTGTCTTGTTTAAATGCTTTGGCACCACTGATACTCTGACGAAATAAGTCAATATCGTCAGTGCTAATGTGATTGTTGGCGTGGGGATCTTTTTTCATGGCGGCAGTCTAAACAAAAAAACGCTAAAAATCGAGTAAAAACCAACTGAAAAGACGGTACAATACGCGTCAGAACAGACTTTGAAAGTTAAGGAACATACATGAACCATTTCCAGATAGAAGACGCAATTTTAGACGAGGCAATTGCAGAACTTTCAACGTTGCATGATTGGTTACGTTGGACAACCAGTCAATTCGCCAGCAGTGGTATTTTCTTTGGGCACGGCACAGACAACGCATGGGATGAAGCAGTTAGCCTTTTATTACCTGCACTAAGCTTGCCAATCGATGCACCTAAAGAGCTAATGCATGCGCGTTTAACCAGCACCGAGAAAAGCCGTTTAGCTGAACTAATTGCAGAGCGTATTAATGATTGTACGCCAGTACCATACCTGACCAACACCGCGTGGTTTGCAGGTATGCCGTTTTATGTTGATGAGCGTGTGTTAATCCCTCGCTCACCATTTGCAGAGCTAATTAATAATCGTTTTGCTCCTTGGTTAGAAGAGCCAGAGTCGGTAACGCGCATTCTTGATTTATGCACTGGCTCAGCATGTATTGCCATTGCCCTTGCACAAGCATTTGAAGATGCACAGGTTGATGCGGTTGATATTTCTTACGAGGCGCTAGAAGTTGCTGATATTAATATTAGCGATTACATGCTGAATGACCGCGTACTGCCAATTCAGTCAGACGTGTTTAGTGGTGTTCCGGGTCAAAAGTACGATCTGATCGTAGCTAACCCACCTTATGTTGATGCTGAAGATATGGCTGATTTACCACGTGAATTCCATCACGAGCCAGAGCTTGGTTTAGCATCGGGACATGATGGTCTTGATGTGACTCGTACCATTTTAGCGGAAGCCGCAGAGCATCTAACTGATAACGGTTTGTTATTTGTCGAAGTTGGTAACTCTATGGTACATATGGAAGCGCTGTACCCGGGTGCACCATTTGAGTGGGTTGAATTCGAACAAGGTGGCCTTGGCGTGTTTGTAATCAGCAAACAGCAGCTTGTGAAGTATTTCGCAGATTAACAGCAAGTTTTAAAAGCCGAGCCTGAGGGCTCGGTCTCAGTAGTCATTAGGAATGAGGAAAGTTAATGGCAGGTAATAGCATCGGACAACTATTTAAAGTGTCCACCTTTGGTGAGAGCCACGGCGTTGCATTAGGCGGCGTTGTAGATGGCACACCAGCAGGTCTTGAAATTAGCGAGGCCGATTTACAAATTGATTTAGACCGTCGCAAGCCGGGGCAAAGTCGTTATACAACACAGCGCCGCGAAAGTGATGAAGTAAAAATTCTTTCTGGTGTATTCGAAGGTAAAACCACAGGTACTAGCATTGGTTTACTGATTGAAAACACCGATCAGCGTTCAAAAGATTACGGCAAAATCGCTGAAGTGTTTCGCCCAGGTCATGGCGATTATACCTATTGGCATAAATACGGTATCCGTGATTACCGAGGTGGTGGTCGCTCCTCAGCCCGTGAAACGGCTATTCGTGTAGCGGCAGGTGCAATTGCGAAAAAATACTTAAAACAGTTTCATGGTATTGAAATTCGAGCATGTTTGAGCCAACTAGGGCCAATCAAAGCCGAAGACTATAACTGGGATGAGGTGGAAAACAATGCATTTTTCTTTCCAGACACCAGCAAGCTAGAAGCGCTTGATGAATACATGCGTGACCTAAAAAAACAAGGCGATTCGGTAGGCGCTAAAGTTAAAGTGGTTGCTAAAAATGTTCCTGTAGGTCTTGGTGAGCCAGTATTTGATCGCCTTGATGCAGAGCTTGCACACTCATTAATGAGTATTAATGCGGTAAAAGGCGTTGAGATTGGTGATGGCTTTGATGTGGTTGAGCAAAAAGGCTCTGAGCACCGTGATGAGTTAACCCCAGATGGTTTTACATCAAATCACGCAGGTGGTGTACTTGCAGGTATCTCGACAGGGCAAGATATCATTGCCTCAATCGCCCTTAAGCCAACTTCAAGCATCACCATACCGGGCAACAGCATTAATACTAGCAACGAAGCGGTAGAGATGATCACTAAAGGACGTCATGACCCATGTGTAGGTATTCGTGCCATTCCTATCGCTGAGGCGATGATGGCGATTACCTTAATGGATCACTTATTGCGCCAACGTGGCCAAAACCCACATGTTAGCCATGAACATGGACCAATCAAAGGTTCGATTTAAGCGCAGCTTTAAATAAAGTAAACGCAGTTAATAAGCGCGATAATATCATCGCGCTTTTTTTATGCCTGTTAGAATTTTAATAAGGGAAGTAGGCTGTGTTTGCTATCAGTCCACATTGCCAGCTCGTTATGTGGGTAGCGTTTAATGGGCGACAAATCACTGATAGATACACGATTTAAAAAAGCCTGATTATCAGTTAGCACCACCCAGTCTGAGCCTATGTCTGATGGGCTATGGCCTTGATAGCTAAACTTTAACATAGCCTTATTGAAGTGTTGGCTATGTGCCTGTAATACAGGCAGTAAGTCGATATGATTATTTGAAATATGCACAATCAATACGCCATTTTCATTGAGCCTCTGCCAATAAAGTGACATTGCTTCTTGGGTTAGCAAATGCGCAGGAATTACATCACTTGAAAACGCATCAATTATTAAGACATCAAATACTTCGTTTGCATTATTTTTTAGTGCAATACGACCATCACCTAAGCTGACTGTGAGCTTGGCTTCACTGTTTTCAAGATATGAGAAATAACGTTTTGCAATCTCGTATACAGCAGGGTTTAACTCAAAAAAGTGAATACTATCCTGTTGGTCTGCAAACCGAGCTAATACGCCTGCACCCAAACCAATCACGCCAATGTTTAGTGCGCTGTGTTGCTTTAGTATGGCAAGTGATTTAGCGACACCAGTATGCTGGTGGTAATAACTTTGCCCAAACTGTTGGCTTGGATTTAGTGGCTCTGAGCCATGAATCGTGGTGCCGTCAATTAAGCGCCTTTCTTTTATTGATTGAGTGTTTATATCTTTAACCGCTAAATAGCCATAAAAGTTGCGGCTAGTCGCAACGTTATATTGGTTAAAGTTTACCGCTAAAAAACAATAGCATGCTAACCAAGTAACTGAGCTGGTTGCGAGAGTGAATTTGAGCTGTTTTGTCTTTGTTTTAGCTTTTATTTGGTAGTAACACACAAAACTAAAAATAACCGCTAATGTAAGTAAATACTCGTCAATCTGGACAAATAGCAATGGGGCAATGAGCGTACTGAAAAGCGAACCTAACACACCGCCAAGGGCGATATAAAAATAAAAAACGGTAAATTGCTCGTTTTCAGGGGCTTTGTTTCTCAGCTCACCATGACAGACCATACCGGCGGTTAATAGAATCAGGCTGTAAATTATAAGCTGGGCTAGGGCATTGAATAAGCTGCCAAAATAAAACATCAGCAGGCCTGCAAAAGCCGAAAATATAAACGCATATGCCCAGACATGACGCTGATAATTTGCTTTGTTGGCAAACGTATAACTAAAGGTGAGCAAGTAAATTACAAGAGGTAACGACCAAAGTAATGGCATGGGGGGAATATTAGTGCTGATCATATGCGTGGTAGATACCAACATGGCTGAGCTTAAGGCACTTAATAACAGCCATTGACCTTTACCTTTTAATAGTGTGACAGGCCTAGTCTGAATAGACTCTCTTGATAAATCGGGTGCTTTTTTTAGTAAAAAGAGTACTAGAAGTGCTAATAACAAGCAGTAGCTGATAAGTCCAAATAGCCAGTAGGTAGTTTGCTGCTCTAAAGAAAATAGTAATTCATAAACGAGCGGGTAGCTCATTAACGCCAGTAAAGAACCCAAGTTTGAGATGGAATACCAATGGTAAGGCACCTGTGCTGAAGCAGTTTGCACATACCATCTTTGTAAAAGTACGCTTGTAGCGCTCAGTAGAATAAATATTGGACCAATTTCTATAAATAAATTAACAAACACCGCAAGCGCAGGCGGCCAATTTGTGAGATTTGGGGCTGCAAATTCTGTCACAACAATGAGTGTGGCAAAGGTGACTAAAACTATATGGATGACTACCTGCAACTTAATATGAAAACGACCCATGTTATGCGCATAGAAATAGCCAATAAGTAACATGACTTGATAAAACACTAAACTCGCTGACCAGATAGAGGCACCACCACCAAATTGTGGTAGCAGTTGCTTTGAAAGCATCGGTTGGATTTGAAAAATTAAAAAAGCACTGATGAAAATAGTGAGCGTTGATAAATATTTATACATTGTTTTTATTACCTATTTTGAGATAGCAAAAACAATCCAATAGCCAGAGCAAAGTGACAATGGAGTAACCCTTGAGTTTCTCTTAAGAAAACCTTAATCTTTGATTCGTAAATATTTATTGGAGAAGTAAGTGGCGCGTTATCGAATCGGCAAGTTTGCAATTGATGAGAGTCGATGTTTAATTTCATCGCAAGATTATAAGCAAATAGTCGAGCCAAAGGTCATGGATGTATTACATACCCTTTATTTAAATAAAGGTGAAGTTGTAAGCCAAGAAGTAATCTTTGCAAAAGTGTGGCCTAATGCTACCTATAACCCCAGTTCGGTACAGCGTTGTATAGCATTGCTACGAAAAGCACTCCAAGAAGATGCCAAGAACCCACAGTTTATAATTACACACCCTAAGCGCGGTTATAGCCTTGAGGGGCCAGGCAAAAAATTAAAAGCGCAACATGTTCTGTTGCTGTTTGTTTTACTAGTTAGCTTTATTGCTATTGCGTGGCAACTAGTGCCTAAACAACAAGATACTGCTTACTTTACTCAGTTGATGCCACTCACTTCGAGTGAACTAAATGAAGCTAATTTGTCACTTTCACACAGTGGTAAGTACCTTGCTTTTGTTCGAGGTAATAAAGGAAGTCAGCAGATTTGGATTAAAGAGCTTGCGACTGAGCGAGAAGTGAGGCTGACTGAAGATGCTGCAAGCTACTACGCTTTGGGGTGGTCGACCTCCGATAATGCGATTGCATTTGTGAAAAGTACAGAGCAGAAACAACATCTAAACACTATAAGCATTGATTTATCTAAATTTCAGCCATTAGAACAAGCGACTGTGAGTGTTTTTAATGACACCGTTTTAACCAGTCACCACATCGATTGGCATGTTGATAAGCTGCTCTATTACATAGAAAAAGATAAACTAAACAACGATACTCGACTCGTTTCACTTAACTTAGAATCTAAACAAAAGACACAGTTACTAGCTGCTACACAGCAAGATTGGTTGCTCGTTAATGCGTTATCGAAAGATGGTAGTAAAGTCGCGATGGGGATTGAGGCTGGGCAAAATAAATACCGTATTGATGTACTCGACCTTGCCAGTAAAAAAACACAAACTATTGCTATCATAGAAAACGGTATTCAAGGGTTAAGTTGGCACCCGAATAATCAAGCGCTATTAATTAGCCAACGAAATCAGCTTGTAAATCTAGATCTTGATGGTGAGCTTCAGCTAATTTCATTTAATAATTATCAAATAATTCGTGATGCCCAGTACACACCAGACGCTGAAGCCATTTTGATGGAGTTAGTGAATGTTGATGTAGATATTGTTAGCCAAACACGTGCTAACCCTGACACTCTGACCAAACTCGTAGATACCTCATCAATCGACTTTCTACCCGTGTTTTCGCCAGACTCAACGAAATTTGTTTTTGAGTCTCATCGTTTTGGATTAAAACAATTATTTTTATACGATAGTGGCAAGCAAACGCGCATTTTTGCTAACCCTGATAACCATGAGTTATTTGGCATTGTTTGGAGCCAAGACGCACGGCAGGTTTACACCGCAAGTAAAGATACACTGTTTAAAATTGATTTAAACAGTGGCACTTATGAAACAATACCTCATGGAAATCACTCTTTTTATTTGAGAGAAATGTATCACAATGAAGACGCGATTTTAGTTTCGTATCGAGCAGAGGATGGACAGACGTTTCATCCAGCAAAATTCGATTTAACAAGCTTAACGTTGACACCATTCACAGGCTCAGGGAAACGTTTAAGCTGTTATGGTATGGATTTAGATGAGCAAGATCAGATCTACTTCTCAAATAGCAATGAAGTGTTTCGAGTTAATACCCGTGGAGATATAGAAACTGTTTGGCAAGCAGCTAGCAATGACATTATTGGTATATCTGTTAGTAACCAGCAATTAGCAGTAACAATGGAGCATGCAGATACAATTAATTTCCAGCGTATCGATTTGGCAACTGCTGAAACAGAAAGTTGGCAGTTAACACAACCTAAGCAACATATGTTGATCAACATTGCTCATGATTTAAAAGAGTTTTTATATCTTACAGAACCTTATAGAACTCGTAAGTTAGTAAAACTTCAGTAGCTTGATATGTTCTTTACGTCTTAATCAACTCCACAAGCTGCTTAAGCTGTTCATGATTGAGTGGATTGTGGGCATGATTACCGTACAACAGTACGATATCAATCATAGGCAGTACTGGTAACGAATTATCGCTGATTTCTTCCAAACCTTTTTGCATGCTTATTCGCGCCATGCTGCCGATTGCCAACCCTTGTTCAATTAAGCCATGTAATGCACCTGCTGATCCACAGCAGGCAATAATATTAAAACGACGCTCGGTTTTTAAGAGACCTTCAATACTGGCTTGGTGAAACTTACAGTCTCGTTGAAACAGGGCAATAGGAAGTGGGGTTGAATCTTCAATCTCAAAAGCGGGGCTTTTCACCCATACGCCTTGGCTTGATTGCAATAAGTAACCTTCTTCGCTGTCTGGTGAGCGAGTGGCAACAACTAAATCGAGCATACCTTGGTCTAGTTTGGCTCTAAGCTCAGAACTTGGGGCGCAGCTTATCTGTATATCTAAGGCATCAAACTGTTGGTGTAGGGCACAAACAAGCTGTGGTAGCAAAGAGTGGACATAGTCGTCAGGACAGCCGATGCGCACACGTAAATTGCCAGTACCTGCTTTTAATTGTTTAAAGGCTTCATCATGAAGGGCTATCAGTTGCTTCGCATAACTTGCTAGCTGGTGGCCTTGATGGGTTAGCACCAGCTGACGACCTTGCTTTTCAAATAGTGAACTTGCGAGGTCCTGTTCAAGCTTTTTCATTTGCATACTTACCGCAGATTGGGTTCTAGAAATTTGCGCTGCAGCACGGGTGAAACTACCTGTATCGACGAAGGCGCAAAATGTTCTAAGGGCATCAATATCCATAATGTATCAGCTTTTCTTATAGGTACTATAAAAACAATTGGCGAGTAATTGCCCAATTGCTGTTTTATAGTGAGCCTAATCTAAACGTTAAAGGAAGTACAATGCAATTATTTATTGGCAATAAAAACTACTCAACTTGGTCATTGCGAGCGTGGTATTTACTAAGTAAATTCAATGTTTCTTTTAAAGAGCAACAATTGGTTTTAGATACGCCTGAATTTTATGAAGCATTAAAAAATAAGTTTCCCGTGCAAAAAGTGCCGGCACTTATTGATGCTGAGTTAACCGTGTGGGACTCACTCGCTATTTGTGAATACATCAATGATGCTTATCTAAATGGTGCCGCTTGGCCTAGTGAAATAGCCCAAAGAGCAAAAGCGCGCAGTCTAGCTGCCGAGATGCACTCTGGTTTTGCTGCACTTCGTAATGAAATGCCAATGAATATTCGTGCTAAAAGGCATGTTGAATTATCAGAACAAGCTAAAAAAGATATCGCTCGTATCGATGAGATATTTTCTTCTCAGCAACAAAGTTATCCTAATATGTGGTTATTTGGCGATTTCTCTATTGTTGATGCGATGTTCGCACCTGTAGTACTTCGTTTTAAAACGTATCAAGTTGAGCTATCGTGTGCTGCACAAACTTATTGCCAGCATCTACTTGCTTGCCCGGTTATCAAAATCTGGATTAGCGAAGCTCTTAAGGAAACAGATATCGTTGACTGTGATGAAGCAGGTGAGGAAATTAACTAGCCGATATTGAGAATTTCTAACTATTAATTTTATTGCCTATTATACTTTTGCGTGGGATTTTTTGGCATATTTTTATACAAAAATACTAGTTCAATTAATGAGCACACACACTATACTAGAGTAGTTGCTCTTTATTCGAACATCCCACATTTCCTTTCGTAGTAGGCATTTATTTATGGGCGCTTTTGCAGCAAAATTATTAAATCAAGATATGACAATTGAGCGCTATGCCTGTCAATTTAAGTCGCTTGAGGTAGAGCATGTCTTTTTACAAAGTAAATTCGGTCAAGATAAAAAAATAGCACAATTTTTGTGCTGTACAATTGCATTAGTCACTGCGCTTGTAACCTTCTTCGATAAGATGATTATACAGGCTTCATTTTGGCCAGAAACCGCTTTAATCGGCCGAGCTATTATGGTCTCAGTTTGTATTCTTAGTGCTTTTGCTCTGAATTATATTAAAAGCATCCAGTCATTTCGTTTGGTGATATCTGTGTTTATGCTGTTTTTATTTTTGAACATGCAATTTATGGCTATCACTTATGAGCGTTTCTATATTTTGCATATGTTTTTTGATGTGATCATCTTGATCACATTTTATTTCTCGACCTTGGTTTCAATTAAGTTATCGGTATTTTTAAGTATTTCATATAGTGCTCTTGCTATCTCTGTTATCTATTTCAGTAAAGAAATATCTAACCACTCTTTTTACATGGTGGTTTTAGCGCATGTGGCAGCAAACTTAGCAGGTATGATCATGGCTGCTCATGAACATATTATCCGTAGAGAACTTTTTGTAAGGAACACCCAGCTTGCTCAGCTTGCCCATGAGATGAAAAGCCAAGCCCTTAAAGATGCCCTTACTCAGTTACCTAACCGTCGTGCTTTTGATAATGCCTATGAAGAATATCAGCGGATGGTTAAACAGCAGCAAGGCGAGTCCAAGCAAGTGTGTGTTATTTTAGCTGATATTGATTACTTCAAACGTGTTAACGATACTCATGGTCACGAGGTAGGTGATGTTGTATTGCAGCGTTTTTCTGCTTTTTTAACTGACTCATTACGTTCTTCTGATGATGTATATCGATTTGGCGGTGAAGAATTTGTTATTGTGCTACCACTATGCTCAGTGTCAGATGCAACTGTTATTATTAGTACTATGATCGCAAGGATGAATAGTGAAATGTGCGAGGTTGGTGAGTTATCTTTAGCAATACGTGCAAGTTTTGGCTTAACCGTAATGAAAGAAGAGGAGCAAAAGTCAGTTATCTCCAGAGCTGATGCTGCACTTTATCAGGCTAAAGATGCAGGACGGAATCAATTAGTTATTAAATTTTAATAGCCTAAATATAAGTCAAAATATGTACCTTATGCTCGTTTAAGTATAATCTTTATACATTCTTTTCTATTAATTTAATCTGAATTATTAGCAAGCAAGGAGTCGCGAATGCTAACACGCCAGGCGGAAGGCTATAAAATTTCAATTAGGGCAAGTGTATTGCTGGTTTTTGCCCTTGCTAGCTTACTCACCGGTATCGTGGCGATAAGTTTGCATTATTACTTTAGTGAAAAGTTATTACTGCAATCTAAATCAGAACAGTTCAAACAAACTAGTCAGCAAATAGCCGATCACATAACAAGAATCAATCAGCGTGCTGATAATACCTTAAGCGTGATGATCCACGACACTAGGCTATTATCAGAGAGCCAAAATAACAAAGAAATTTTACAGCAAGTGCTGATCGAAATTTTAACGCGTCATCCAGACTTTTATTCGCTAATTCTTGGTCATGCTAATGGTGACTTATTACAGGTTATTAATTTAAAAGGGTATGCAAAGCTTCCCCCATCAATCCAACTCGATGAAGACGATCATTGGTTAGTGTATCAAATTTCTGGGCAGGGGGGGGAGCGTAAGCAGGTAACCACGTATTTAGATGAGTCGTTGGTCATTCGTAAAAGAGACACCCAAACTACGGATTACGACCCACGGAATAGAGTTTGGTTTCTGGATGCAACGAGTGACTCTGTAACGAAAACCGAGCAGTATGTGTTTAAAGTACTTGAGGTACCAGGTTACACCTATGCAATAAAGTCAGCGCAAACAGGCGATGTATTAGCGATTGATATAGCCAGTGCAAGTTTGAATCACTTTTTAACCGACCAACAATCTAAAATGAAGCACCTTGTTGAAAGCGAAATGTATGTTTATCGGGGGAATGGTGAAATTATTGCAAGCAGTAAAAATCAAAGTCATCAGCATAGTTTTGCTGACCTATCTAAGTTAGTTAAATTGGATGAACAAAAATCAGGGCTTGCTAACAAAGAACATCAATTCGGCAAAATGTTAAATGTGCATGAAAAGGGCATAGAAAAATACATGTTTGTATTGCCGCTGCCGCTTAGTAGCGATATGCAATCAGATGAAGTTGATTATTTCACGGTGCTGGTATCTAAAGATGACGTGCTGGCGGTTATAAGAGATAAAATTCGTATTTCAATTTTAGTGACTGGTTTATTTTTAATTTTGCTGCTGCCAGTCTCTTGGTTTTTTGCCTCTTCAATCGTCAACCCGATTCTCAAATTAGTAGGTGAAAATAAAAAAATTCAGCAGCGAGATTATAATGAAGTTTCAACACTCTCTAGCCACATTTTAGAAATCCATTATTTGGCAAGTTCGATGGTGGATATGAGTCGCTCTATTGAGCAACATGAAAACTCACAAAAAGCCCTGATGGAGTCATTTGTAGAGCTTATCGCCCAAGCGATTGATGACAAATCACCATATACGGCAGGGCACTGTGAGCGGGTCCCTGAGCTGGGTATTTGGCTTGCTGATGCTGCGTCAGACTCAAAAAATGAGGCGTTTTCTGAGTTCAGCTTTAAAACGTCTGATGAACGACGAGAGTTTCGCTTAGCTGCGTGGTTGCACGACTGTGGTAAAATTACTACGCCTGAGCATATCGTTGATAAAGGCACTAAGCTTGAAACCATTTATAACCGTATTCATGAAGTACGTACTCGATTTGAGGTGCTGCTACGTGATGCAAAAATTACTTATTATGAGCAGTTATTAGCCCATCCTGAGCAGCAATCTGTGCTTAAGCAAACGCTTGACCAACGAACCAAAAAGTTACACGCAGACTTTAGCTTTATTGCTGCCTGTAATGTTGGTGGTGAGTTTATGGATGAAGCGCAGCTGTCTCGTTTACATGAGGTTGCTAGCATTAAGTGGCAGCGCCATTTTGACGCAAGTTTAGGTTTATCGCCCCTTGAAGAAATGCGCATGGCTGATTTGAAGAATCAGCATTTACCTGTCGAAGAGTCACTCCTGAGCGATAAGCTAAGTGATTTAATTCCACACGAAAAAGCCGTTGAGTACCCAGAAAGTTTGGGCATTAATATGGCGATTCCGGAGTATAAATATAACCTTGGCGAAGTGTATAACTTGTCGGTGGCGCGGGGCACGCTTACAGCGGAAGACCGGTTTAAGATCAATGAGCATGTGATCAGTACAATTCGTATGCTTGGTAGTGTGCCATTCCCGAAAGAATTAGCTAAAGTTCCGCGTTATGCATCAACCCACCACGAAACCTTAAAAGGGACTGGCTACCCACGAAAATTAACCGCGGAACAATTATCAATACCTGAACGTGTGTTAGTACTTGCTGATATCTTCGAAGCATTAACCGCGGCAGACCGCCCATATAAAAAAGCCAAACCTTTGAGTGTTGCTATTGATATTTTAGCGAAAATGGTTGATGACGATCATATTGACCGTGACGTATTTGAGCTCTTTTTAACTTCCGGCATTTACCTAAAATATGCAAAACAGTTTTTACATGAGTCGCAAATTGATTCTGTCAATTTAACAAAATATCTAAGGTAATTATTTGCTTATGCTTTAGGATAAAATTGCAGAGTTTTGTTTGTAATACAAAATTATTGGTGTATAAAAGATATACAAGCTAATATTACTAACGAACAAAGCATTGCAAGGAGATGCATAAGTGCTGGTATCTGCTTTTCAAAAACTTAAATCGAGAATTCGTTTTTCGATTCGCCTTACCGTTGTTGCCGTGTTCGTTTTAGCAACTTCACTAACAGCTCTCATTGCAATTAGTCTGCAATATTATTTCAGCGAAAAAATGGCTATAGAGGCCAGTGTCAAAAACTTTAATTTAGCCACAGGCTCAGTGGTTGATTACCTTGCAAGGGTGAATGAAAAGTCAGAAAACACGCTAAGTGTAATGGTTCAAAATAGTAGCTTGATCAGTGCCAACAGCGAAGATAAAAGTGAGCTGAGAAATGTCATGAGTGAAATCATGCAGCTCAATCCATTATTTTATGCGTTGTATGTAGGCTATGAAAATGGTGACTTTTATGAATTAATTAATTTAGAAAGCAGTGAAATAGTGCGTCAGCAGTTGCAGGCCATTGAAGCAGACCGTTGGGTGGTGATCCACATTAGCGGTGAAGGGGCAGAGCGTGTTCAGCATACTCATTATTTTGACCAGCAATTTAATTTACGTATCTCGCAAACCAAAGGCACCAGCTATGATCCGCGAGAGCGCTTGTGGTTTAAGCAAGCAAACTCAACACGCGTGAAAAAAACAAAGCCATATTTCTTTACTCACCTGCAAGCACCTGGGCAAACCTACTCAATAAAGTCAGCAAATGAAAATAGTGTGTTGGCGTTAGACGTTAGCTTGTCGAGTATTTCTGAATATTTGAGTCAACAGCAAAGTAAAATGAGTAGCCAGTATTTAAGTGAGCTGTACATTTACAATAAAGAAGGTGAAATTGTTGCCTCTAACCAACAAAAAAATAGCTTACTTTTGCCAAGGCTTGAAAAACTTCCCTTAACAGAACAGCAGCAAAGTGTATTGGCGAAGTACCCTTATTTGAGCGTTTCTAACGAAACTAATTGGCCACCAATGGACTTTAGTGTCGGCGGTAACCCGAAAGGCTATAGCATTGATTATATTAATGCCTTGGCTGAGTTGCTCGGAATTAAGGTAACTTTTATTAACGGTTTTACATGGACTGAGTTTTTAACTCAATTTGCAAAAGATGAAATAGATATTGTACAGCCTATTTTTAAAACCCCAGCAAATGAGTCGCTCGGTCTTATGAGCCAAACAATGGCAACTTTGCCGTTCAGTATCATTACTGCTAAAGGTTCAACACCGGTCGTTAGCATGAAGCAGTTAGCGGGCAAACAGTTAGCAATTGGTGAAGGCTGGTCGGTAATTAAAGTGATTAAAGAGCACTTTCCTGATATCGACATTGTTGAGCTGCCAAGTACCAAAGCGGTGCTCGATGCGGTAAGCCAAGGACGTGTGTATGCAGGGTTAGATAACGAAGCAGTGTTCAAATACACTCAAAATCAGTTTTTTATTGAAGGGATTCAATATAATCAGCTTGATAGTTATAGTCATGATCTCCTACCAGATACTCTGCATTTATTGTTTCATCCTGATGATGCAGAGCTAAAAGATTTAATTAATATGGCGATAGAGCAGCTCCCAAATTCGTATATTGCAGCACTAGAGCGTAAATGGTTAGGGAGCGATCCTAGTCAGCAATCACAAGTGATTGGCACAGTGCCATACCCTGAATTTCTTACTCTAATTACAGATCGGGCAAACTTCGCCCATTTACGTTTAATGACTCTAAATGGCGTTGAGAAGTACGTGTATATTACCCCTGTTTCAGAAGGGGGAAGCAATAGCGATTACTTAGCGATAGTGGTGCCCAAAGAGGGCGTATTGAGCTCTACCCGTGAAAAAATTAAGCTGTCTATTTTTATCACCGCGGCCTGTTTGATTATGGTACTGCCTGTATCATGGTTTTTTGCCTCACCAATTGTTTCGCCAATTAAGACCTTAGAGGGTGAAAATTTAAAAATTAAACACCGTCAGTTTGATCAGGTTTCAACGCTAAAAAGCAGTATTAAAGAAATCAATAATTTAGCCAACTCCATGGTGCAAATGAGCCAATCAATTCAGCAGCATGAGCAAAAGCAAAAAGCCTTAATGGAGTCATTTATTGAGCTTATAGCTCAGGCTATCGATGATAAGTCTCCTTATACAGCAGGACATTGTGAACGGGTACCTGAACTTGGGATCATGCTGGCCAAAGCAGCTTCAAACTCAAATGAGGATGCGTTTAAACAGTTTGCGTTTAAAAATAAAGACGAACTAAGGGAATTTAGCCTCGCAGCTTGGTTACATGACTGCGGCAAAATCACTACTCCAGAGCATATCGTAGACAAGGGCACAAAGTTAGAAACTATTTATAACCGTATCCACGAAGTGAGAACGCGTTTTGAGGTACTTTGGCGGGATGCAGAAATTGCTTATCTAAAAGACGTGCTAGTGTCACCTGAAAAGCAACCAGAGCTTGAGGCTGAACTTATTAAACGCCAAGCAGAGTTACGTAGTGATTTTTCGTTTATAGCAGCCTGTAATGTTGGCGGTGAGTTTATGGATGAAGCAAGCCTTGGACGTTTAGAGGCGCTTAGCAACATCACTTGGCAGCGAAATTTTGATGATAAAATAGGCCTTTCGCCAGTTGAAGAGTTAAGGGTTCAAAGCAATGATGAGCAATTGACTGTCACTGAAAAGCTACTTTCAGATAAGCCTGAGCATTTGATTGCCCACGATAAACCTATACAGTATGACGAGCGTTTAGGGATAAAAGTAACCATTCCAGAATACAAGTATAATCTTGGCGAACTGTATAACTTACAAATTCAGCGCGGTACTTTAACAAACGAAGATCGATTTAAAATTAATGAGCATATTATCAGTACTATTCGGATGCTAGATAACGTCCCATTTCCTGATGAATTAGCCCGTGTGCCGCGTTATGCCTCGACCCATCACGAAACATTAAAAGGCACGGGTTATCCCCGTAAATTGTCTGCAGATGATTTATCGATACCTGAGCGTGTGTTAGTGCTGGCCGATATATTTGAAGCATTGACCGCAGCCGATAGACCTTATAAAAAAGCCAAACCATTGAGTGTTGCGATTGATATTTTAGCGAAGATGGTTGCCGATCAACATGTAGATCAAGATGTGTTCAAATTGTTCTTAACGTCAGGTATCTATCTTGAGTATGCAAAACGCTATTTAAATCCAGATCAAATCGATGATGTAGATATTGCGAAATACCTGTGATTGGAAGCGCTTGCTTTTACTTTAGGGGGAAAAGTCCGTACAATTCGCCTCGTTTTTAGTGACGCTTTTAACGAGATAAATTCAAGCCGTATGCATCAGATTGCTGACTTAATCGCTATTTTTGAAAACACCTTTTATCAAAGCCATAATACGCGTTTGATAAAGGGTGATGATGAACCCATATACCTGCCTGCTGATGAGCAAACGTCTTATCATCAAATTGTGTTTGCCCACGGTTTTTATGCCAGTGCCTTACATGAGGTTGCTCACTGGTTAGTGGCTGGAGAGGCACGTAGATTAAAAGAAGATTATGGCTATTGGTATTGTCCTGATGGTCGTGATAAACACCAACAAGCTGAATTTGAAGCGGTTGAAGTAAAGCCTCAAGCTATTGAATGGGCGCTAAGTACAGCAGCTGGTTTCGATTTTAATGTATCGGTTGATAATTTAAATGGTGAACAAACCTGTCGATTTGATTTTCAGGCTCGGGTTCACCAGCAAGTGTTGAGTTTTTTAGAAACAGGTTTTAATCAGCGCACTACAGCACTCCTCAAAGCATTGAGCGATTTTTATAATACCCCATGGCCATTAACGGCTACACAGTTTTCATGGCAGCGCGATTTTCAAAGCAACCCAGGAGCTTTATCTGATGCAGTTTAAATTAGGTTTGATTGTAAATCCGGTTGCCGGCTTAGGTGGCAGTGTGGCACTGAAGGGAAGTGATGGCGCAGATACCGCTGCAAGGGCGATGCAACTTGGCGCAGAGCCAAAAGCAAACTTACGCACCCGAGCAGCTCTTGAAGTTCTGCTTGCACATCAAGGCGACTTAACCATTTACACAGTAGACGGTGAAATGGGCGAGCAGACGGCGCGCCAGCTTGGTTTTAAAACTCAAGTGATTTACCAAACAAATGAAATCACCACCCCCGATGACACTGAGCAGGCTGCCAAGTTATTAGTTGAGCAAGGTGTCGACCTTATTTTATTTGCTGGTGGTGATGGTACTGCACGTAATATTTGTCATGCGGTTGGTGATAGCACCCCTGTGTTAGGTATTCCTGCAGGCTGTAAAATACATTCTGGCGTTTACGCTATTACCCCTAAAGCAGCAGGTCGCGTCGTCGAGATGCTAGTCAAAGGTGAACTCGTCAGCCTTGGCGATGCCGATGTTATGGATATCGATGAAGATGCATTTCGTGAAGGTACAGTAAAAGCTAAGCGCTATGGTGAAATGCAAGTTCCGAGTGAAGTGCGATATGTGCAAGCAGTTAAAAATGGCGGTAAAGAAACTAATGAATTAGTGCTTGCTGACATTGCTGCCTATGTTGTCAGTGAAATGGACGAAGACTGCTTATATGTAATGGGCAGTGGTTCAACCGTAGCTGCAATAATGGAAGAGATGGGTCTTGAAAATACCTTATTAGGTGTTGATTTAGTAGCAGACCAAGAGCTAGTTGCGCAGGATTTAACTGCACAGCAATTACTTGAGCTCACACAAGGTAAAGATACTAAGTTGGTGATCACCTTAATTGGTGGACAAGGGCATATATTCGGCCGAGGAAATCAACAATTGAGTCCTGCACTTATCCGTGCGATTGGTCGCGACAACATTATTGTAGTGGCAACGAAAACTAAATTACAGGCCTTAAATGGCCGACCACTGATTGCCGATACAGGTGATAGTGAGTTAGACGATGAATTAAGTGGTTATATTCGCGTAACCACAGGTTTTAATGACCATATTATGTATGCAGTGGGTCATCAAGATGGGCTGCACCCAGAGGAGAAGTAACAATGATTTTAGTAAGTTATATTGATGCAGCGCAGCAATATTTTGATGATTTAGTCGATAAAGCAACTGACGACGAGCTATTTGCTGGTGGCTATTTGCGTGGTCACTTTGACTTAGCGGTAGGCTACGCACAAGTAGAAGAATTAAATTTATCGATTGATGAACTTAATAATCAAGTTGAATCAAGTCTGGTTAAAGCTTATCGCAATGGTGAGCTAAACGAAGAAGATAAAGAGCTCGTTGTGCGCCTTTGGGATGAGGTTAAAGCACTAGCGGTTTAGTTAAGTATTAAAATGAGTACTGTAAAGCGACCTGTGTCGCTTTTTTTACATCAAGTAATTACCTTTATTAGGGAATTCTATTAACTTAAAATTTACCTTAGAACTTAGATACGTTAAGGTTAACGAGATATTTTTCCAGGGAATTTGAAAATGAATAACAATAATGATGTGCAGGCACCAAGTGGTGCAATCGCACGTTTTCTGAATACGATTGAAAGGGTGGGCAACAAGCTCCCTGATCCTGCGATTATCTTCTTAGTCGCAATGCTGCTTATTTGGTTCTTATCTTGGCTCTTCTCGGGCACCACATTTGATGCAATCGACCCGCGAACAGGCGAAGCCATAGTTGTAAATAATCTATTAGCAGGGGATTCCCTTGCTACTTTCTTGTCTTCGATGGTGAAAACTTTTACCAGTTTTGCGCCACTTGGCGTGGTGCTTGTTGCCATGTTAGGTGTTGGTGTTGCTGAGCACTCTGGCTTTATCAACACTGGCCTTAAATTAATGCTAAAAGTAACACCTAAGCAGCTTTTAACACCCTCTATTATCTTAGTGGCGATTGTCAGCCATACGGCAACTGATGCCGGTTATGTATTAGTCATCCCTCTGGCTGGGGTCATTTTTTATGCTATGGGTCGTCATCCGCTTGCTGGTATTGCTGCGGCGTTTGCTGGGGTAAGTGGTGGCTTTAGCGCAAACTTTATTCCGTCAGGGATTGATCCGTTACTGCAAAGCTTTACCCAAAGTGCAGCACAAATTATTAATCCTGATATGGCGATTAATCCGCTTAATAACTGGTTTTTCACTTCTGCTTCAAGCTTATTTATTATCTTATTAGGCTGGTATATCACAGATAAAATTATCGAGCCGCGTTTACAAAACACGCCACTTGATGGTGATACAGAAGATTTACCTGCTTTTGATGAAGCGCGCAGTGATGAAAAACGTGCATTCTATATCGCAAGCACAGTGATGATTGTTGGCCTTGTATTACTTTGGTTTGTCTCTGCTCCAGCTGACTCAGCAATGCGAAGTAGTGATGGTTCTTTAACTAATTTCCGCTCACCGTTAATGCAATCAATTGTTCCACTTATATTCTTACTGTTTTGGATCCCAGGTGCAGTTTACGGTTTTGTAGTTGGTACATTCAAAAGTTCTAAAGATATGATCGATGCCATGAGTAAAGCCATGAGCGGTATGGCTTACTACATTGTTATGGCGTTCTTCTGCGCGTTATTTATTGCCGCATTTAGTAAATCAAATCTAGGTGCATTACTTGCTATTGAAGGTGCACAGCTACTTAAAGCGATGGCATTACCAAGTTCGGTGACTGTGGTAGGTATTATCTTCTTAACGGCGTTTGTGAATCTATTTGTAGGTTCAAGTTCAGCAAAATGGGCGCTGTTAGGGCCAATCTTTGTACCAATGCTGATGCAACTAGGTATTTCACCTGATTTGACTCAAGCTGCGTACCGTGTAGGTGACTCAAGCTCTAATATCATTACCCCACTGATGCCATACTTCCCACTGGTTGTGGTGTACTGCCAGAAGTATGTTAAAGGCACAGGTATTGGTACGTTAATCGCCATGATGTTGCCGTATTCAATCGCCTTCTTAATCGGTTGGAGTATCTTCTTACTCGCGTACTGGGGCTTAGGCATCCCACTTGGCCTACAATCAAGCTACGCATACCCAGCCATTGGCTCATAACGATTTAAGTAATAAAGCCTCAGCCACCCAGCTGAGGCTTTAAAAACTTTAGGCTGATAGCCTAACTTCAGACACAAAAAAACCTTGTCACTTTCATGACAAGGTTTTTTTATTGCTTACAGCTTTGATTAGTTCGCAGTGAAGCTCACTGGGCGACGCTCTTTACGTGGGCCGCCACGTTTTTCACCACGATCTTTGTCTTTGAAGCTACGCTTTTTGTCACCACGATCACCGCTTGGGCGTTCAGAGCGAGGAGCCGCAGGACCTTGGTCTTGCGTTAGCGTCATATTCATCGGACGTTTACAGATGAACACCTTTTGGAAGTGGTCAAGCACATCTTTTGGCATGTTCTGTGGTAACTGTACCGTACTGTGACTGTCGTGTAAGCGGATATCACCAATGAATTTGCTTGAGATATCAGCTTCGTTAGCAATCGCACCAACGATATTTTTAACTTGTACACCGTGCTCACGACCAACTTCGATACGGTAAGTATCCATAGGGCCCATGCTGCGGCTATTGCGCTCACGTGGCTCGCGAGGTTTACGCTCACGTCCTTGACGGTCGCCACGCTCAGCACGATCACCTCGTTCGTTACGACGACGCTCGTTACGTTCGCCACGCGGTTGAACTTTAACTTCTTCAACCTTGATTGGTGATTGTTGCTGCGCTAAACAAAGTAATGCACCGGCTAAATCTTCAGCACTTAGCTCAAGCTTTTCTGCCATGTCAGCAGCTACTTGGTTAAAGAAAGTGATATCTTTGTTTTCAAGAGCAATAGTTAATTTGTCTTGAAGAGCTTTAATACGTTTTTCTTCAACTACTTTTGCTGTTGGTAAATCAACTTGTGCGATCTCTGACTTCGTATGACGAATGATATTTTTAAGTAAATAACGCTCGTTATGTTTTACGAAAAGAATCGCTTTACCTGTACGACCCGCACGACCAGTACGACCAATACGGTGAACGTAGGCTTCTGAGTCTTGTGGAATATCGTAGTTGATTACTAAGCTTAAACGGTCTACATCAAGACCACGTGCAGCAACGTCTGTTGCAATAACGATATCAACTAGGCCGTTTTTCAAACGGTCTACTGTTCGCTCACGTGCTTGTTGGTTCATATCACCATTAAGTGGTGCGGCAGAGAAACCTTCGCGCTCAAGTAATTCAGCTAACTGTACAGTGTCGTTACGTGTACGTACGAAAACAATTGCACCATCGTATTGTTCAGCTTCTAAGAAGCGAACGATAGCTTTGTTTTTGTGTACATGTGCATTCCAAAATACTTGCTCAACAGTAGATACAGTTGAGTTACGAGCAGAGATATGAACTTGCTCAGGCTCATTCATGTACTTGCTGCTGATATTTTGAATTTGCTTAGGCATGGTCGCAGAGAAAAGACATGTTTGCTTTTCACGTGGCGTTTTCTCCATGATGCTTTCTACATCATCAATGAAGCCCATGCGTAACATTTCGTCTGCTTCATCAAGAACAAGGGCTTGTAAGCTCTCAAACTTGATTGTGCCACGGTTAATGTGGTCAATTAAGCGACCTGGCGTTGCAACAATGATTTGCGTGCCACGACGAAGTGCACTTAGTTGGATGCTGTAGCTTTGGCCACCATAAAGGGCTAAAACTTCAACACCACGAGTATGCTTAGCATATTGTTCGAATGCCTCAGCTACTTGGATCGCAAGTTCACGCGTAGGCGTTAAAACAAGGATCTGTGGCTGCTTCACAGACGGGTCAATATTATTTAGTAACGGCAGTGCAAATGCTGCTGTTTTACCTGTACCCGTTTGCGCTAGTCCCAGTACGTCCTTTCTTTCTAGCAATAACGGTATACATTG
>CESF01138711.1_pt1 | contig 79649 bp, 67 predicted proteins | sample 356331 | NCBI WGS metagenome assembly CESF01 (sample SAMEA2621779, study PRJEB7988) | marine metagenome | biome: marine biome (ENVO:00000447); feature: surface water layer (ENVO:00002042); material: "saline water (ENVO:00002010), including plankton (ENVO:xxxxxxxx)" | depth 5 m
CACGGGAAGCATAAACTACCTCTTAAAAAAACAACAAAAGGCTTCGCCAAGCGAAGCCTTAGAAAAATAACGTTTACTATTAGTAAGTTAGTTTGGAATTTTAACCGCGCTAACTTCACCATCTCGGGTGTATAAAATCAATTTGTCACCGGCAACAACTGGCTCAATGAAGAAACCTGAGCTGTCAAAATCTTCGCGCGATACAAGCTCGCCCGTTTCTTTGTCTAACCAGTGAAGGTTACCTTCTTGGTCACCCAATGCTAAATACTTACCAGCCACGGTAGGGCCTGTTAAGTACCAGCCGCGTAGAGCTGGTTGGCTCCAACGCTCAATGCCTGATGTTTTATCTAGGCCGTAAATAACGCCATCGCTATCAACAACATAAATAGATTGACCATCCATAGATAAGTCACGGTAGCTACTGTATTCACGTTTCCAAACAACATTACCAGAACGAATATCTACGGCCGCTAAATTACCATTATAGGCGATTGCATAAGCATATGGGCCGCTAATCAATGCTTGTGTATCTACATCAACTAAACGTTCAAACTCAGACGCACCTTTTGGAGAAGCAATTTCAGCACTCCAAGCAGAGTAACCATTTTCAGAAATTAATACGCTTAGTTTACCAGTTTCAAGACCTAGTAATACACCACCATTTGCTACTGTAGGCGAGCTTTGACCACGTAAAGTTAGTGGTGGTACTTCTTGTTCAAAGCTCCAGCGCTCTTCACCGGTATCTGGGTGTACAGCTAATAATTTACCTGAGCCTAAGTTTACAAAAATTAGGCCGTCGCCGGCAGCAGGTTTTGCAAGTACTTCGCCCGGCATTGTTTTACGCCAAACTACTTCACCTGTTTCACGGTCAAGCGCGGTTAGATAGCCATGCTCAGAACCAACAAAAATTTTGCCGTAAGCTTGTAAAATACCACCCGATAACTTGGCACTTTCTGTGGTTTCCCAAGGCCAGAAGGCAGGGTTTTCACGCACATCGGTTTCCCAGAGCGTATCGCCATTTTCAAGCGATAGGGCTTCAACTTCACCTTCGCGGTTTGCTACATACACAACATCGTTATGAATAGCCGGCGTTAAGCGCGAGAAATAATGCTGAACACCATCACCAATTGATTCTTGCCAAACCACTTCTGTCTCAAATTGATTAACAATTTCAGGCAGTACCAGCTCATCTTCGTCATCACTTGACGAACACCCAGTAAGGGTTGCGATACACAGAGCAAGTGTTGCCGCTGTTAACTTCTTCATCTTAACCCCTTACGCCGCTGGGCTAGTTTGTGCTAAGTCATCAAGTTTAATTTGTAATAACGGATTGTTTTCAAGGCCGCCATTATCAGCAGCAGCTTGGTATTGGCTACGTGCTTGGTCTTTGTCGCCCTGTGCAGCATAAACATCGCCTTTTAGTTCAGCAACTGCAGCAGAAAATGATGCTGGAAGCTGTGCATTTAGCGTTGTTAGTGCTTGATCATATTGCTTTTGAGCAAGGTGAACACGAGCAAGGCGAGTTGTAGCCGTTGCTTTTAGTTCAGGGTTTTGCTCGTTGGTGATGATCCAGTTAAGCTTTTCGCTTGCAGCATCAAGGTCATTTTTATCAACCGCTTCTTTCGCCGCTACAAATGCTGTTAGCGTGCTGTAGCTTGACTCGCTGTTGTTTTTAATAAACGTATCCGCTTTTTCTAGCACGGCACCGCTCTCAACAAGTTGTGTGAAAGAGTCAGATGCTTTCTCAGCTGTGGTGATTTGGTTTTGGTTATAAGCTTTCCAACCATATAAACCACCTAAACCTGCAACAATACCAATTGCAAGTGCTAAACCATTTTCACGGAAAAAGCGTTTGATCGCTTCTTCTTGTTGTTCTTCTGTTGAATAAATTTCCATGCTTACCTCTGTTGCTAGCTGAGCTTAAATAAGTTCAGCTAGTAGCGTTTTCGCTTCTTCTAGTTTTAAGGTGACTTGTTCTTTACGCTCACGTAAATACTTAATAGTCACAACGCCTTGTTCTAATTCATCTTCGCCGATAATAACAGCTACGAGAGCATCGCTTTTATCTGCGCGTTTTAATTGTTTTTTAAAGTTGCCGCCGCCTGCGTGAACCATTACACGTAAACCTGCAACATCTTTACGTAATTGAGCGGCAATAATTGGCGCTTGAATACTGGCTTTATCGCCCATGGCTGCCAAATATACATCAGCACTACGGCGGATGTCACCTACACATTCGAGTGCTTGAAGTAATAACACTAAACGTTCAAGGCCCATTGCAAAACCAACCGCAGGTGTTGCTTTACCGCCTAGTTGTTCAACTAGACCATCGTATCGACCACCGGCACAAACGGTTCCTTGGGCGCCAAGGCTATCGGTTACCCACTCAAAAACGGTACGGTTGTAATAGTCAAGACCACGTACAAGCTTTTCATTTACCGTGTATTCGACGCCCGCAGCGTCTAAACGTTCACATAAATTTTCAAAATGTTCTTTTGATTCAGCATCTAAGTGTTCAGATAATTTTGGTGCATCAGTTAAAATGGCTTGTACATCAGGGTTTTTGCTATCTAAAACACGTAAAGGGTTTGAATGCATACGACGCTTAGAGTCCTCGTCGAGTACATCAACATGTTGCTCTAAGTAAGCAACAAGCGCATCTCGGTAATCAGCACGGGCTTCATTTGAGCCCAGAGAGTTAAGTTCAAGACGAACGTGTTCGCTGATACCAAACTCTTTCCATAATTGGGCTGTTAGCAAAATTACTTCTGCATCAATATCAGCAGTGGCAATGCCGAATGTTTCTAAGCCAAATTGGTGGAATTGACGGTAACGGCCTTTTTGCGGGCGCTCGTGACGGAACATTGGACCCATATACCATAAACGTTGTTCTTGGTTATACAGTAAACCGTTTTGATTACCAGCACGAACACATACCGCAGTACCTTCAGGGCGAAGCGTTAAGTTATCGCCATTTCGGTCTGCAAAGGTGTACATTTCTTTTTCTACAATATCAGTTACTTCACCGATAGAGCGTTTGAAAAGGTCGGTAGATTCAACAATTGGAAAACGAATTTCTTGATAACCAAACGATGAAACTGTTTCACGTAAAATGTCTTCTACTTTCTGCCAAATTTGCGTATCGCCTGGCAGACAATCGTTCATACCACGAACTGCCTGAATTTGTTTTGCCACTGATAAATCCTAAATACTGTACTTGCGTTGAAAAAACACGCATCAAGAAAAACTAAAAATTGACCCGCTATTATAACGTTTAAGCAGTAAAGGTAAACGGCAAACCCAAGGGTTTACCGACTATAATTCGAATTATTCAACGATTTTGATGTCGATTGGCGTTTCTTTCTCTTTCTTAGCGATAAAGTCACGTACATAGCCTTCGAGTTGTTCGACTATATTATCGTTATCAATACGTGCTTTTTGACGTTCACCGTTGATATATAAGCCAGAGCGGCGATTTGCACCAGCAAGGCCGATATCGCTGACAAGAGCTTCGCCAGGGCCATTTACTACACACCCAATAACAGACACTGACATAGGTTCAACCACGTCTTCTAGGCGCTCTTCTAATTGGTTCATGGTGCTAACGACATCGAACTCTTGGCGTGAGCAACTGGGACATGCAATAAAGTTAATACCGCGTGAGCGAATGCGTAATGATTTTAAAATATCAAAGCCGACTTTAATCTCTTGTACTGGGTCAGCAGCAAGTGACACACGTAGCGTATCACCAATGCCTTCGGCAAGTAGCATACCTAAGCCAACAGCTGATTTGACAGAACCTGAGCGCATACCACCTGCTTCGGTAATACCTAAATGCAGTGGCTGGTCGATTTCTTTCGCAAGTAATCGATATGCACCTACTGCTAAAAATACATCTGACGCTTTAACAGATACTTTAAATTGATCAAAGTCTAAACGTTGTAAGATCTCAACGTGGCGCATAGCTGATTCAAGGAGTGCCTCAGGTGTTGGCTCACCATATTTTTCCTGTAAATCTCGCTCTAATGAACCACCATTAACACCAATACGAATAGGAATGTTGTGCTCTCTTGCTGAGTCTACAACGGCACGAATACGTTCTTCGCTACCAATATTACCCGGGTTAATGCGTAAGCAATCAGCCCCGTATTGAGCTACTTTTAACGCAATACGGTAATCAAAGTGAATATCAGTTACCAGCGGAATAGTGACTTGTTCTTTAATGCTTTTAAATGCTTCAGCTGCTTCCATAGTCGGCACTGAAACACGCACAATGTCAGCACCAGCATCTTGAATAGCTTGAATTTGTGCAACTGTAGCATCTATGTCTAAAGTATTAGTGTTCGTCATCGATTGAACGGCAATGGGGGCACCATCACCAATTGGCACATTACCTACGTTAATACGGGTCGATTTTCTTCGTTTAATAGGAGATTCTGAAAACATTGCGGTTACTCTGTTAACGGTAAAGTAAATTTAGCTAAGCGATTTTTGGCAAAATGTGAGGTATCGATGGTTTCGCCTTGAAACGTAATATCAACCACTTGATGTTTGCCTAATACAACATTAAATGGTTGGGGGCCGGTTACTTTCATGATGTAACCTGCTTTTTTAACGCCAAAAGCGATGCGATCGCCGTTGCCATCATGAATTTCTACCCAGCTATCTTCATTGAAGTGCATCACCACTTCGCTGTGCTCAGGATCTGCCTTTTCAGTTTGTGGCTGAGCAGCAACTTGGCTTTGTGTTTCGTTGCTGGTTGTAGGCACATCTGCTTCAGGCTGAATGATTGTTTCTTCAGCAGGCGCTGCTACAGCTAAGTCAGGTGAAATATCACTGCTTTCAAGCTGGTTTGGCATCACCGTCGTTACCGGCTCCTCGATATTCTGGTTGCTATTTTGCCACCACCAAAACACAGATGAGCCAATGATCACCGCTAAGATAAAGTAGCTAAACAGCATTAAGCGGCTGTCATTAGCTTCTTTTTCAGTACGGCGAGAAAAGCTCTGCATTTTAGATTTCTTTGCAGGTTCAACGTGCTCTGGTAATAATTCGAGCATCGCTTGGCTATCGATTTTAAGCTCACGACAATAACTTTTGATATAGCCTTTCACAAAAGTTGCAGGGCCTAGTAGTTCATGCTCGTCATTCTCTAATCGTTGTAACTGTAAAACTGATAACTTTAATGCTCCAGCAAGTTGCTCAAGGCTCATGCCTGTGTCTTCGCGGCGCTTTTTTAGTGCTTGGCCGAGCGTTTCTTGCGGTTGTTCTAAATTGTTTTCTTCATTCATAATGCGTATGAGTCTGGATCTACCAATAAGAGTCTATGCCCAGGTTTTAGGGCTACATCTGGGCTCAATTTGTTCCAGCGCATTAACTGATCGATTAATACGCTATGCTGTGTGGCTATGCTATAAAGTGTGTCGCCATCACTGATATTGTGATAAATATTCGGATTGTTTAGAAAAATGCGAGTACCGTTTTGGACTCGGTCTGATTCTTTTAAGCCATTCCACTGCAAAATCTTCTGTAGTTTAACATTGTATCGCACCGAAATACTAAACAGGTTTTCACCATTTTCAATAATATGATACGGGATATTCAGCGCCGGTACATTTGCGTTTAGCATTGGTAAATTAAGCGGCTGATCCGTCACGCTAAAGTCAGTGTTAGCTGCTGAAGAACTGCTATATTGACTGCCACTAAATACGTTTGCGTCTTTTTCTGCCTCATAAAACACCACAGTACCAGCATTTTTATTAGTGCTTGGTGTGCTTGCTGGCGTTTGTTGAACGTTAGGCGTTTGCGGCGCACCAAATGACACGATGGTCACTTCATCACTACTTTGCGCTGTTGTTTGTTTTTGCTGCTTTGCATTAACAGAGGATTGTTTAACTTTACGAGAGGTAACTGTTTGGAAGCCTTGGTCAGTTTGTTCAGTGAGCGTCTTAGGCGTTGTATTGAGCGGTTGTGTTGAGGCTAATGCTTTGGTTGCTGGCTTTTCTTCGCTGTCTGAGTTTACCTCAACTGCTACCTGTTCATTGCTTCTGGCTACGATTTGTGACTCTTGCTCAGCAGCAGCCACTGACGCCTCAGCAACAAGGGTTTGATTCTCAGGAGCTTTTCTTTTCACTATGCGAATTTTTGGCTGATCTTTACTGACTATGCTGCTGTCGCTAGAAATTTTAAGCTCTTCTAACAGCGTTTGACGATATTTTTCACGTAGTATTTCAAATTCAGAACGTTTAGTTTGCCCAGAAGAAATGGCCTTTGCTTCTACTGAACCTGGGTAGGTTTGTAAAATGATTGCTGCGGTTGTTTCGGCTTTTTCAATATGGCCCATACGTTGCTGAATAAGGTAGCTGAGCATGAGTGCACGAGGGGTAACTCGACCAGTTGATTCGTATTTTTCAATCACCTTTTCAGCTTTATGAAGGTCGCTTTTAGCGTAATATAAACCGGCTAGGCTAATCATTGAAGAAGGGCGCTGCGAGCTGTGGTTTAGCGCTGATTTTAGGTATTTTTCTGCATTTTCAAAGTCATCAAATTCAATCGCACATAAGGCTAAGTTTTCGTAACTTTCAGCTACACGGATATAGCTAGGAACTGCGATCGCCTTAAGAAGTTCTTCTGCTGCACGGTCGTATTTGCCAATGCCACATAAAAAGACACCATAGTTATTTAAGGTGTTTGGATCATTTGGGGCGATTTTTAAAGCGCGTTGATAGGCTTTATCTGCTAGATCTGGTTCATCAACTTGTTGATAGTAATAGGCTAAAGAGTAGTGAACTTCAGGAAGGTCAGGTGCAAAGTCTGCGGCACGTTCTAGATTATATTTTGCTTGCGAGTTGTTGCCCGTTTTTAAGTACTGTAACGCAAGAGCGATACGAGTACGAGCAGCACCGGTATTATTAATCTTTTTTTCTACAACGGGTCTGTCGCTTCCGTCGTAGCTGTTTTCTGTAACACACCCTGTTAATGCGAATGCACTAACAGTAATGGCAAGTATAGAACGCATTACCTAATCTCTTCTTTGATTCCGTATGCCTATCTTACCGAAAAGCCTTTGTGTTGCATCTATTATTTTAAAATAACGTGTTTATCACAAAGGCTTATCTTTAAATATTCTGTTTATGCTTGATGAATATTTACCGCAATTGCGTTATCTTCGCGCATTTTCTTTTTCGCTAAACGCTTAGTACGGTCGACAACATCACCCACTAATTGACCACAAGCAGCATCAATATCATCACCTCGCGTACGACGAACAATACAGGTAATACCCGCTGCTTGTAATACTTTAGAGAAGCGGTCGATACGGCTATTGCTAGAACGGCCATATTCGTTACCCGGGAATGGGTTAAACGGGATCAGGTTTACTTTTGAAGGTGTCCCTTTCAAAGTTTTAACCAATTCATGAGCTTGATCTGTGCTGTCGTTAACACCTTGCAACATAACGTATTCGATAGTCACATCTTTGTTTGCTTTAGAGCCATCAATATAACGACGACACGCCGCTAAAAACTCTTCGATTGGGTACTTTTTATTAATAGGTACAAGTACGTCACGCAGCTCATTGTTTGGCGCATGTAATGAAATAGCGAGTGCTACGTCGATTTTCTCTTTTAATAAATCAAGAGCAGGTACCACACCTGATGTACTCAATGTCACGCGACGCTTTGATAAGCCAAAACCCCAATCATCCATCATTAGTTCCATCGCTGGCACTACATTTTTAAGATTAAGCAGAGGCTCACCCATACCCATCATTACCACGTTAGTAACTGGGCGTTTAGTGCTGTCGCCGTTTAAACCAATGTCTTTTGCAACACGCCAAACCTGACCGATGATCTCTGACACAGATAAGTTACGGTTAAAGCCTTGTTGTGCTGTTGAGCAGAAGGTACATTCAAGTGCACAACCTACTTGAGAAGATACACATAAAGTTGCACGGTCTTTTTCTGGGATCCAAACAGCTTCTACTTCTTGGCCACCTTGCAGCATGAGGGCGTATTTGATAGTGCCATCGCTTGCTTTTTGTCTAACTGAGATCTCAGGAGCAACAATTTCACATTCCGCTTTTAGCTTTTCTTTAAGCTTTTTGTTGACGTTCGTCATGTCGTCAAAATTGTCTACACCAAAATGATAAATCCATTTCATCACCTGATCACCACGGAATGGCTTTTCACCGAATGATACAAAAAGCTCTCGCATTGCATCTCGGTTTAAATCTAATAAATTAATCTTTTTTTCAGTGGTCATGAAACAACCTCAATCAGTGACGGTGGTAAAGTAGTTTGGGTGCGCGATTGTATATTATTTAATCGGCTTAGTCATTAGCTAAACAGATTTACAATAGGCTTAACTAATGACTAAAAAAGGGCTCGAAAGCCCTTTTTCTTCTGCATCACAGACTTAGCTGTGAACTCGAAATTAACGAGTACGTGGGCAGATTTCTTCGTCAGCGAAGAAGTATGCGATTTCACGTGCAGCTGATTCAACAGCGTCAGAACCGTGAACAGCATTTTCGTCGATGCTATCTGCGTAGTCAGCACGTAAAGTACCAGCTAGTGCTTCAGCAGGGTTAGTCGCACCCATGATTTCACGGTTTTTAAGTACTGCGTTCTCACCTTCAAGAACAGTAACCATTACTGGACCAGATGTCATGAACTCAACTAAAGCACCGAAGAAAGGACGCTCGCTGTGCTCAGCGTAGAAACCTTCAGCTTTTTCTTTTGAAAGGTGAACCATTTTAGCTGCAACGATTTTAAGACCAGCCGTTTCGAAACGGTTGTAGATAGCACCGATGTGGTTTTTTGCAACTGCATCAGGTTTTACGATTGAAAAAGTACGCTCTAAAGCCATCTTTATGCTCCAATAATTTTAAATTTAAAGGTTAAATATTAACGGGCGCGAATTATACGCGCTTTACGTGAAAATTCCTAATTTAATTAAATAGTCATTTGATGGCATTTTCATGAACCCTAAACACGCATAGCAACATGGGTATAAAATATGAGCGAATCTTAGCAGCTAAGCACTTGTTATTAGTAATTTTATAGGCAATTATTAACTCAGGAAATTACAAAACTAATAAGGACAATAATTATGAAAAAGCTTTTACTAGTCAGTTTATTCGCAAGCTGTTTAGCGGGTTGTAATTCAGACTCAAACGATGAGCTTGAGTGCTCTCCTTACCCCATTGCAATCGATATTAATAATTATGTTGTAACCCCAGAGCAAAACGAGGCTAATACAGCACTCGCTTATGATGCCTATACCATAAAATTAGGCGGTGTTGGCGAAGGTGTTTATAGTGAAGGAAATGAGCCTAACCAAGCTCCTGAAGTTGAAAGTAGCCATATTTTTTATATCGATATTAGTTTTGCAAACGGCAAAACCTTTGCGCTTGAAACTGAAGAAGTGCTGTTGTTGTAGTTTTTGTAATTAAAAAATCACATTTAGCATATAATATAACTACATAATTATTAAAGAATATATGTTGTAGCTTTTTTGGCTGTTAACATTAGCAAATCCAAACCAATTACCCTGGATAGTTAATTGAGTTTGATCTAAAAAGGTGGCCATAGGATTGGTCACCTTTTTTCTTTTTCTAGGCTCACAGCTTGTTTGCTGAGTTTTCACCAATCATGATCTAGATCAATAAAATTAATGGGCAGGTTATTATACTGCCGCGCTTCATTCTTGTATTAATTCATGCAACCGACTTGTACTCGGTTCGATGTGTGGAGCTTTCATGTCGTCACCTATTTTGACCCCTCGTCCTTTTACGCCTGAGTTGTTATCACCTGCGGGTAGTTTAAAGAATATGCGTTATGCCTTTGCTTATGGTGCAGATGCTGTTTACGCTGGCCAACCTCGTTATAGCCTTCGTGTTCGTAACAATGAGTTTGACCTAGATAACCTGCAGATTGGTATCAACGAAGCGCACGCGCAAAATAAAAAATTGTATGTGGTGTCGAATATTGCTCCTCACAATGCCAAAGTAAAATCGTACTTACGAGATATTGAGCCAGTCATTGCTATGCAGCCTGATGCGCTGATCATGTCTGACCCTGGGCTAATCATGCTAGTTCGTGAAAAGTGGCCAGATATGCCGATTCACTTATCGGTGCAGGCCAATGCGGTTAACTATGCCACGGTGAACTTTTGGGCTCAGCAAGGTATCGAGCGAGTTATTTTATCGCGTGAGTTATCGCTAGAGGAAATCGCTGAAATTCGCGAATTATGCCCAAATACAGAGCTTGAAGTATTTGTTCACGGTGCACTTTGCATGGCGTATTCAGGTCGTTGTTTGCTATCAGGTTATATCAATAAGCGTGATCCAAACCAAGGTACTTGCACTAACGCATGTCGCTGGAATTACGATGTGAAACCAGGCACCGAGAATGAAACTGGTGAAATGGTGCATAAAATCGACCCTAAAGCGGTGATCCCAACTCTCGGTGATGGTGCACCAAGTAACGAAGTGTTCATGCTTGAAGAGCAGGGCCGCCCTGGTGAGTACATGCCAGCTTTTGAGGACGAACATGGTACTTACATCATGAACTCAAAAGACTTACGCGCAGTTCAATATGTTGATCAGCTTACTAAAATGGGCGTTCACAGTTTAAAAATTGAGGGCCGTACTAAGTCTTTCTATTATGTTGCTCGTACTGCACAAGTGTATCGTAAAGCCATTGATGATGCTGTTGCAGGCCGTCCATTTGATGCCAACTTATTTAAAACCCTAGAAAACTTAGCTCACCGCGGTTATACCGAAGGGTTTTTAAAGCGCCATGCGCATCAAGACTATCAAAATTATGAGTATGGTCATTCTGTATCAGATAAGCAGCAGTTTGTTGGTGAAGTATTAGGGCGCACTAGTAATGGCTTGGTTGAAATTGATGTGAAAAATAAATTTTGTACCGGTCATTCACTTGAGCTTATGACACCTAAAGGCAACATCAACTTCAAGCTAGATTTTATGGAAAATAAAAAAGGTGAAGCCATTAGTGATGCGAAAGGCTCAGGACATATTGTGAAAATTCCTTTGCCAGAAGACCTCGATTTAGAGCATGCTATTTTGATGCGTAACCTAGATGCAGATCAAGACACCCGTAATCCATTCAATAAAGCTTAACTGAAAGGTGCGCTAAGTCACTCTTAGCGCATTTACTTCATCTTTTTTTAGTAATTCTCTGTCGTTACTGGTTATTTTTACTATCCTTTTTTCTAGGGTATTAATAAAACATAATCAAAAACTATAGTGAAATACGTCGTTCATCCATCACATCAAAGAGAGCTTTTACATACAGTACCTTTTATTGCGGTAGGTGTATTGCTGCTCGCCATTGTCTTGCTATTGGAGCAATTAGGTCTTATTGCTGCTATTCCTTTTTATATAGCGATGCATACCTGTGTCGAATTGTTCTCAGTTGTGATCTCGTTTTTAATTTTTGCTATTGGCTGGAATACTTGGCATTTCACTAATAACTACAAACTGTTACTGCTTTCTTGCACCATGCTTTGCGTAGCTATTTTCGACTCATTGCACTTTTTAGCATTTGACAGCATGCATGAAGGCGATGCTGATATGAATCTAGTCATTAGCCTTTGGTTAGTTGCACGGCTCTTTAATGGAGCTGCATTTTTAATTATTGCAGCAGGTATTTGGATCAAATATAAGCCGTTAAATGCGCGTGCTTTACTTACTTCTTTGCTGCTATTTAGTTTATTCATTGCGAGCTCACTTTTTTATTTTCCAGAGCTACTGCCAGAAATATATATTGAAGGAGTGGGTGGTAGCCATATTAAGTTTTTAATTGATTTGCTTGTTTTTGCGCTTTATGGTGCAGCCGCTGTAATGTTTGCAATACAGCTTCGCGAGCCTAGAAAAAACTTAAATATTGCTGGTAAAACAATCGTTTGTTTATTAGCTATTTTAAGTGAGGTCTGTTTTTTGGTTTTAAATGATGCGTCGCACACTACCAACACCTTTAATTTTTTTGGTCATGTTTATAAAGGGCTAACTTATTTTTTATTGTATAAGGTCCTCTTTGTTGAGACTGTAACAAAGCCTTATACAGCTCTAGATAACTTTTCTAAACAGTTAAAAGCAACACTCACGGCACTGCCTGATTCTGTTTTTGAACTTGAAAGAGACGGTACGTTCCGTGAAGTCTTCAGCGATAACTCAGATGGTCATATATTTACTAAAGGTATGGTCGGTCAAAATATTAGCAGTATGTTTGAGCAATCAGATGCAGATGACTTTATGCGTATGCTTATGGAGACTAAAAAGTCCGGTGTGTGTTTGGTAAATACCTTACCGATCACCATAAATGACAGATGTATTCATTTTGAGTTTTCGATAACTTTGTTCGATCATGAAAGTGATGGGCCAACATATCTGATTAATGCTCGCGATGTATCAGATAAAGTAGGCCGTATGGCAGCACTTGCACAGCAAAGTAAATTTAATCGAGGATTGTTACGGCTTACCGAAATTTCGTTTCAAGACGATCAAGATATTTTATTGAATTTTGCGGTAAATCAATCGCTTGAAATCACTAATTGCGATGGCGCAGCTTTGTTTCTTTGTAACGAACAAAAGCAACATTCCTATCGAGCAGAGCCAGGCACTATCTTTGATGTATGCACTGAGAAATTACAAGCTAAAATCGCGGCAGGTGAAGCTGTTATTGTTAACTATAAACATGCTAAAGAGTATGGCTTACCAAGCGACTCAAGCTCATTATTGGTGGTGCCGGTGATGCGCCATAGTCAATGCCATATGGCGATAATTCTTCAGCACCAAACGAAGGTTTTTAGCGAGCATGATAGGCGAATGCTGACTGTATGGGCCGAGTCTGTATGGCAGTGGTTTCATAAAATTAATCTAAATAAACGCATGCATTTATTGTCTCAAGCGGTTGAGCAAAATCCACACCCAATTATGTTTACAGATACAGATGCAAAAATTGAGTACATGAACCGCGCTTACCTAGAGATGTGCCAGTACGACTATGATGAACTAATAGGCCAAAGGCCCGATAAAATCAGTGCAGGGCAAACTGATTCCAGTGTTTACGAAAATATGTGGGAGCATTTAAAAAAACGAGAAGCGTGGGTTGGTGCATTGGTTAATAAGACTAAGCATGGCAAAGTGATTGTTGAGCAAACCACCATTTACCCATTGATGGATAAGCAAGGTTCGGTAACAAACTACATTTCATTTCAGCATGATGTAACGAAAGAAGTCGAAAGTGAAACGCTTATACATCAATTGTCTTATTATGATCAGCTAACAGGGCTTGCAAACCAAAACAAGCTGCAGATTGAATTTGAACAAACAATTAAACTTCAAGAAGATGTAAAAGCAGCTTTTATTTTAGTTGGTTTAGATAATTTTAAAATTCTAAATAAAGCACTAGGAATGGCTAACTGTAACCTTGTGCTGCAGAACTTGAGTGCACGAATTTGTAATTTTATGGGTGAGCATATTATAGTTGCTCGCTTGCAAGGAGACCGCTTTGCATTTATCACACCTTATACTTCAACAGGTGCAATAAATAAGAGCTGTCACCACTTATTAAAGGTGATCAGTGAACCTCTTACGATTAATGATGATTTAATTGTTGTTACAGCTTCTGTTGGTGTTGCCTTGTATCCAATTGATGGGCAAAATTTTGAGCCTCTATTACAGATGGCTGAGTCAGCGATGTTTGAGGTTAAGCGACTAGGTCGTAATAATGCCTTATTTTACGCCGAAGAAATGAATAAATCTGGGCTCAGACAATTACAAATCATTAATGCACTTAATTTCGCTCTTGAAAATAATGAGTTTTATTTGGTATTTCAACCGCAAATTGATATTGCATCTGGCCATGCGGTGGCTGTTGAAGTATTACTACGCTGGCACTCAGCAACACTAGGTAATGTATCTCCTGCTGAGTTTATACCCCTTGCTGAAAGCAGTGGCCGCATTAGTGAAATTGATGACTGGGTATTCGAACATACCGTTAAAACAATTCGTCAATGGCGAGATGACAGCATGCCGCGTCTCACTTTTGCAATAAACTTGTCTGCAACTAAGTTTGTTAATAAACACTTACTCGGTGATTTAATATCGGTATTACAAACTTACTCCATTGAGCCTGAATGTATTGAGCTTGAGTTAACTGAAACAATAGCAGTAGGGAACCCCAAATTTGCATTAAACACTATAACAAAATTGCGTGAGGCAGGTTTTAAAATGTCGATTGATGATTTTGGTACGGGCTATTCGTCGATGAATTATTTAAAAGATTTTTCCCTTGATAAGCTAAAAATCGACAAATCGTTTATTGATGATTTAGAAACCCCCAGCGATGCAGACACTGCAATCGTTAAAGCTATGATTGATTTAGCCAGCGCATTAAGTATGGAGTCAATTGCAGAAGGAGTCGAGACAGAGCAACAGCTGAAAATACTTAAACAGCTTGAGTGTTCACAAGTACAAGGTTATTACTTCAGTAAACCGTTGCCAATAACTGAGTTGTACGAGTTTGTGAAATCGCCAAATACTCTAAAGCAGGATTATTGAAATTGACTGGCAAGCTCTGCAAGAGAAACTTCAGCAAATCGTTTTAATAATAGCGATTCTGCGTCATCCATCGCGTTTTGTATGGCGCTATTTACTGCATGTTCGATAGGGCAATTGCTGTGCTCATCGGTTAGACCTATAACAAATAGGTTCTTTTCGCCAAGTGCTTGGTGAATATCAAATAAGGTGATCTCAGTTAAGGGAGTTGCAAGTAGCCAGCCGCCATTGTGACCTTTAATAGCTGATACATAACCTGCTTGACGTAGTAATGCCATAGTACGGCGCACGACCACAGGATTGGTCATTAACATGTTTGCTAATGTCTCTGATGTGACAGGTTGGCTGTAACTGTCTAAATGGATCAGCACATGTAAAACCCGCGATAGTCGGCTGTCTTTTCTCATGTTAAATCGTCAAAATGCGTTTTTTGCAGTGTACCACGAACTGCTTAATATTGACCGTTTGAATTACCAAACTAATGCTCACTAAGCCAATCCCAAGCCAGCCAATTTGCTGAAATTGTTCATGTAAGATCACAATAGCAAGTATGGTGGCGATGATAGGCTCAAGCAAAGTAATGAGTACGGCTTGGCTGGCAGCGATGGTTTTTAAGCCAATACTAAATAGCCAATAACCTAAAAACATCGGCACAATGGCCATGTATAGCGCCACGCTGGTATTGGTAATTGTGGCAAACAGCGTATCCCCTGTAATTAATAATGATGGCAGGAGTACACAGGCTGCGCCACCAAATAGGCTAGCCATGGTCGCTCTTGAATGAACGCCGTTGCTAATTAAACGCTTGGCAACCCATGAATAACCGGCATAGGTAAGCCCTGCAATTAAGCCAAGTAAAATGCCGATGTTTTGGCTAAACAACCCCTCTGCAGCAGAGTTTGACTCTTTACCTAACGCGATTAAGCCTATGCCTATAGCGCCAAAGCAAAAGCTGACTAGCCAGCGAGTTGCAATGGGGTTTTTGTCAATTAAGTATTCCAATAAGACGGTAAATAAAGGTGCGCTGGCAATCGAGATAACGGTGCCTATTGCCACACCGGCACTATTCATTGAGGTATAAAATGCCAGCGGATAAATAGCCACACAAGCTGAACCTAATAGGATTAGGCGGTAATGTTGACTCAGTTTATTAGCATCATCTATCAGTTGTTTTATTGCGGTTAGGCAAAGTAGTACGCCGCCAAACCCCATTGCAAAAGCACCAATTGCAAAAGGGCTAATGTCTGGCGCAAAACTTGCGGCAGTGCCTGTTGTGCCCCAAAACACACTGGCAACTAACACGGCAATTGTAGCGATAGCGTGGTTCATCGATGATTCGCTTTGAATTTAAGGTATAAAAAGCATAATAAATATCGGTGCAAAAATTTTGACAAAAAGGACGGTTTTGTTAGCGTTAAAAACCAAAGTTACTTTTTGAATTTGCTTGGTGATATACCAAAGTACTTTGAAAAACTGCGGCTAAAAGATGAAAGCTCATTGTAACCAACTAACTCACCAATACGCTGTAACGGGTAGTCGGTATGGCTTAGCAAGGCTTGGGCTTTTTCCATTCGCTGTTTAGTTACATAGTTCATGGCAGTCAATCCTGTTTGTTGCTTAAACAGCAGCTTAAATTGTGTTGGGCTTAAACAGGCAATGCAGGCAAGGTGTTTGATGTGAAGAGGAGTGCTTAAGTGACTGTCAATATAAAGCAGTGCATCGCTAATTCGGCTGTCGAGCTTTGGTAGCATAACTTGCTCAGCTAACAGTAAATTAAAGGTATTAAACATGGCATGTTCTAATTCATTATTAACGGCTTGCTCTAACTGTTTTGACACAAATTGTAAAAATGCCCAAAGTGATTGATTAATGGCAAATACGCAGCGCTCAGCGGTGGCAAGGTTATCCGGTAGCTTTGGCATATCGGCCACAACAAATCGAGCCTCTGGCATGGCGGTAAAAAGATGCACTTGCGTGGCTTTGACAACCACGCATTCACCCGGGGCGACTTTACCTTGAAAATCACCCACACTAATGGCTATCACTCCCTTTAAGGGCAGTACAAGTTGATGATAGTCATGGCTATGACTAACAGGCTTAGTACTGTATGAACGGATTGATAGGTTGCCTTGCATCGTTTTGTAATAACCATTTGGAGAATAACGCTATTATGCCTGTTTGCTAAGGATGATCAATTTTATGCCAATAAAGGTGTAAGTACATGCTCGTAGGCAATCATTAGTGCGACATAAACTAACAAAACAGCCATTAGTTTATTAAACACATTAAAAACACCCGGCCGTGATACTTGTTTGCCAAGCACTAAGCCCGCTAGCGAGTAACTTGTAGGAGCACCAAAGGCAAGGATGGCTAAAATAAAAGACCAAAATACGATTGCAGCTCCGGTAATATCCGCGCTTGGGAACTGAATCGTAGCAATTGGCAAAGTAGCTACCAGCGCTTTTGGATTTAAAAGTTGCATAAACAGGCCATCGAAAAAGCTAAGTGAGGCATCCGCTGAGGTATCACTCACCTGTACTTTTGCTTTTGCGACCTTCCAAGCAATATACAAAATATAGCCGCAACCAATTAAGCTCACATAAGGCAAAAACTGCGGATTTATCATTTGTAAGCCAAGGTAGCCAAGCAGTACAAATAAGATAAACATCGCGCTACCTACGCCGATAAAAAACCCAAGGTGTGAACGTGTTTGTTTATTTAAGCCACTGCTTAAACCGAGTAAATTGATTGGCCCAGGGGTGTACATAATGCCAATAGCATATGCAAAAATATCTGCCATAACAGCTCCAAATCAGTAGTTTAGCTCTATCTTCGAGCCCATTGCAGTTGAAATTGTTTTGGTGTCATACCGAATACTCGTTTGAAGTTACGATTGAGGTGACTGGCATCTGCAAAGCCTGATTCAACCGCTACGCTGGTGGCATCGCGGCCAACTTGTAACGCTCTACGGGCATAATTAATACGACAGTTCAAAACATATTGATGTGGAGTAATACCGAAGTGCTCGCGAAAGCGGCGGATAAAATGAAACTTCGACATAGTGGCTGCATGGGCAATGTCATCAATAGAAATGTCATTGTCGATATTTGCCAAAATATAGTCTTTTGCTCTCAGCAGTAAGCTATCAACTCGGGTGCTTAAAGTCGGTAAATCAAGGCTGCCGTTGAGCCTGACTAAAGACTGCGCCATTTGCAATAGTGCAGCTTCTCGCTCTATTTTGTTCGTGCTATTGGTTTGTAAAAGCCTAGATAAGTTAATCACTTGATTACGCAGTAATGGATCTGCATACAAGGTGTTTGCCATACGTAATGTACAATCTTGCTTATACCCTAGCGCTTTAAACAAAGGCTGAAATTCATCAGGATGAATGTACAGCATTAGATACTCTAGGTTTTGTTCTGTGCCAGAGTGGCCATCGTGAATATCTTCAGGGTTAAACAAAATAATATTGCCAGGTACGCTTTTATAAAACGCATTTCGACAAAAGAAATCTTGTCGTCCCTGTAGTGTAATGCCAATTGAATACTCTTCGTGAGCATGCTTTGCATATGTAAAATCACTCATAGTCGCAGTCAACATCGAGATGCTCTGATGCTGTTCGTTGTTGATGTACTTAAAGTGATTGTCTTTGCTCACAGATGCTCCTGAAGGTTGTGCGCTTCGTTATTATTCCTACGCCAATATAGCGAAGCAAGCAACCTTAAAACTTGAACAAAATTGCTGATATTGAATTAAAGAGATTTATTTTTGCCTAATTAACAGCAAATAACGGCAAATAGCAGTGATGCTTATATCGATTTTTCAATTGCTTATACAAATCTCTTCTCAGACTTTTCTTATATTTTATTTTAGTGTGAATGTTTTTATCCCTAACTATGGTCTTTTAAACAATCAGTAGAAAGGGGTTTGTATGAATTTACGTACATCAAATAATTTAGTGATTGCACTTATCACCATCAGTTTTTCGCTATTGGGTTTGTCATTTATCTTGGGAGCAAACCCCAATGCCATTGGCAGTATCTTTTCGTTTTATAAATTAGACTCTCAGGTGCCAGCTCACATCATGAGTATGATCGCAGGCTTTGCATTTTGCTTTGTTGGCATTACCAGCCTTCATTCTCATTTAGGGTTTATTAATAGGGCACTTCCGACCATCACTGCATTTGCTATATCACTGATCTGTTTGATTACGTTGTTTGGCGCTAATCGTTGGCTTGCAAGTGAAGGGGGCTTTCCTGTGATTGGTTCAGGGCAGGGGATCATTAAGTATTTTGCTGTAATTCCGCTATTTTTATTTGTGTTTTACAAAGATGCTTTAAGTGATAAAGCGCATATTACCTTGAATTATGCTTCAGTGGCTTTAGTGCTGGTTTGGATAGGCGCAATGAAGTTTTTTGCTTTTGAGGCAAAGGGGATTGTAACGCTTGTTGAAACATCACCATTCATGTCGTGGTTGTATCAGGTTTTTAGTGTGCAGGGCGCATCGAATGCGATTGGCGTGTTTGACATTGTTAGTGTGCTGTTGCTTTGTGTTGGCTTATTACTCAAAAATAACAAGTTAATAGTGTTGGCAGGGCTTTCCTGTTGCGCTGTTTTTATTATGACGCAAACATTTTTAGTTACCGCGCCGAATGCGCTTAGCAGTACGACGGTTTTAGCTGGACTTGGTCAATTTGTGATTAAAGATCTGTGGTTTATTGCGAACTTAGTGATTATTTATCACCTAGCGGTAATCAATAATACAACTAATGAAATAGCACAATAATTTAGATAGGCCTCACTTTAACCATAGTTTAGGATTAATTACCAAGATCCCACTGTGGAGCAACTTCACGAGTTGTTTGTCTGCCACCCCATAAGATGCATCTATTAATTTTGCGATTGCAGAAAACTACTTAGAGAAGCCTGATTAGGCCCAAGCGCTAAACTTTGCAAATACAGCTTTAACTTTCGCGGAACAAGCAGCAGATGATGAATTACAGTTAGAAATTAATGAACCTATTTTTAAAGTTAATTCCTTACCATGATATTAAAAATAAAAACGCCAGTGCAATGCACTGGCGTTTTTGAAATTACGGAAAAGAGTAGCGCACAATCCGTTTTACAACAGAAAAGTACTGGCGAAAGAAGCCGCCTGTATTGTAATTGATGCCGTGCTCTTTAAAGATAGCTTGCACCTTAGGAGCAATCTCACGATAACGTTTTGCAGGTAAATCAGGGAACAAGTGATGTTCTATTTGATAGCTCAAATGTCCTGTCATTACATGAAACAGGTTACCCCCTTTGATATTTGATGAGCCTAACGCTTGGCGGTAATACCACTGGCCTTGCGATTCATTTTCGCAGTCTTGCTGTTTAAATGTTTCAACTTCACCGGTGAAATGCCCGCAAAAGATAATCGTAGAGGTCCAGAGGTTACGTAATAAATTTGCGGCTAGGTTACCCGTTAAAACCCACAAAAATAAAGGGCCGGCAATCAGAGGGAAAAGCAGGTAGTCTTTCACTAACTGGCGTGCTCCTTTACTAAAAAAGCGTTTTTTGAGTTCGCTATGCGATACCGTGTAATCACGGTTATCTTTTTTCTTACCGAAAAATACCCGCTCGGCAGCCATTTCATGGTACGACACACCCCATTGGAACAGCACGCTTAGCAATAGGTAAGTGATAAATTGCCACAGGTTTTTTACCCGCCAACGAAAGTCATTAGATAAACGCAGTAATCCATAGCCGAAGTCACGATCTTTACCAATAATATTTGTATAGGTGTGGTGCTCGTAGTTGTGAACGCGGTTCCAACTTGAACCATCGCACGCTATATCCCACTCGTAAGACTTTGAATTTATGTGTTTATCATTCATCCAGTCATATTGGCCGTGCATCACATTATGGCCAATTTCCATGTTATCGAGAATTTTTGCAGTGGCTAAACTAAGCACACCGACTATCCATAAAGCAGGCTGAATAAAGCCTAGCATTAAGAGAATACGGCCACTCCATTCAAACACACGCTGGCAAACAATAACGCGGCGAATGTATTTCGCATCTTGCTCACCCAGTTTCGATTTTATATCTGCTTTAACGCTATCGAGTTGAGCTGCTAATTTTTCAAAATTGACTGTTTTTGTTGTCTTCATGCTGATAACTCCACGTCACTGACCGGTTGCGATATACAAAGTTGAATTAACTGCTCTGAGCTATCAGAGAGCTCGCCGGTGCGAATATCACGCACGATGCCTTGCTTTTTAACGCATTGGCATTGATGGCAAATTCCCATACCACAGCCAACTGTCACAGGTTGCTTATTCGCTTGTAAGTGAGTAAGTAAGGTTTGTTGGTTATCAATAGTGAATGTTTTGCCCTGATGAGTGAGTGTTAGTTCGTGCTTATCAGGGGTTGCTAAAACAGCAGGGACTGCACTGAAATGCTCACTGTCGATAGGCGTATTTAATTGCTTAGTTAAAGCGGCAGCTTGCTTATATAAAGCAGCTGGGCCGCAGACTAACCAGTGTTTATGCGCGTTTGTTGTCAGCCATGTCGTCGCATCGCCGTCTTTGCTGCGCTCAAGTAAGTGATAATCAAAATTGCTCAGTGATTGTTTTAGTTGTTCAAGCTCATCTTTAAGCCAGTGGCTGTTCGACTTTGCGTAATAAAGCAGGGTAATGGTTTGTTTGCTATCAGCCGGTAAAGACTTAAGCATGGCTATAAATGGCGTAATGCCAGAGCCACCGGCAAGCATAATTATAGAGCGCGCGGTATTTGGCATAACAAACTGGCCTTTAGGCTCAGAGATATTAAGCCATTGTCCAGGCTTCAAATTTGCTAGCTTTGACGTAAATGCGCCAATCTCTTGGCTGCGGATCAATAAACGAATTTGTCGCTCTTGCTTTGCCAATTTTGGTTCGCTTGCGATGGTAAACACGCGAGTCAGTAGTCGCCCGTTCGTTTGTATTGTTAACGCAATATGCTGGCCTGCCTGATGATTTGGCCATGCTTTTTCTGGCTCAATAATCAGCTCGATGCTTTGTTCAGCAAACACGTGTACATGTTTTAGTTGTGCGCGAAAATACCCATCGCGCCAGCCAGGTTTAAAGCACTGGAGCACAGGTTCCCAGTATCCTGACCAAGATTGATGATGCAATAAATGTTTTGATAATGAATTTAATAACATTCTTTTTTTGCCTTTAGCTTGCAAGTGTACGCTCACTAGGCGTACAAGTGTAAGCTGAAAAAAGATAATTTCAAGTCTAATTTGAGTGTTAGCTCTAAATTGGCGGGGAAATCCAACTTTTGAGAATTTAAACTTAATAAAAAGAGTTGAGAAAATTGCTAGTTTTTCATTTAAATTCATTGCTATATGCTTGATAGAGCTAACCCGAGTTGGCATGTATCTAGAAAAGAAGCCTTGAGTTCTTTTACAAAGAAGTATTTTCGGCTATTAATTGAGAAAGACTTTAACCGTTTTAGTTTGTAGCTCTGCCACCGACATTGGGGCAAAGCTTAATTTACAGATTGAGGTGTAAGATGAGGGGATTCATTGTATTGGGAGCCAATCCAACCTAGTTAATAGCTAGGCAAACATTATCTCATCTGGGTTTCGTTTGAAGCTATCCTTACCTTCTAGATTACGCCAAACCTTTTCGTGAAAGTAAAACGCAACCGTATTGACTGCAGGCTCAACAATGGCGACCAGGCCACCAATTAAAAAACTACCTGTTAAAAAGTAGGTCACTGTAAAAGCGATTGTGAAGTGCATCATTGCAAAAGTAACTGTCTTAACCATTTTGAATACCCCAACTCTCATAATTTGATGAGTTTAGTATTGCTTATCATTTTTAATCTTTACAAATGGAATAATAAGATTGTAGTGATTTATTAAATGGAATGGTTGTGCCCAGTGTTGCTTGTTAATTTTCAAGTCAATATGCGCACATTGATGAAGAAGTTTTGAGCTTTTCGTCAATTTACTTTTCTATTGCGATAGTTCTAATGCATTGTTTGTAAATATATTTATGGATTTTTGATGGCTGTGAGTGAGTTGTGTGCTACTTGTTTTTTGAAGGGGGCGTTCAACGTTCTAGAGGGCCCAGACTTTTTGAAAGTCTAGACCCACAGCGGTTTGCTTGAGTGCAACTAGCTTATTTAAAAACTACTCTGCTGCATGGGGTAAAATAAATGAAAGTGTTGCTAAGTGCTCGGTCTTATCAAATACAGCGAGATTTGTACTTTTTTCATCATATATAGCGGCGACTACGTTTAAGCCTTGATTGCGTAGTGGCAATGTCACGATGCCTTCATCATTGCTTATTAGGGGCTTTTGATCTGGGTCATTCACAATATCATTAATCACTTTAGCGCCTTGAACTGCCTTACCATTAAATAGTATGCGATAACTAACTAATGCACCTTTCTGATCTGAAAAGCTGTTTCCTATTGGGATAATTTGTAACTGTTGTTCTTTAAGTTGAGGAATTTTAGTAAGAGGCCCACGCAAATGTACAGCATGTTTTTTTGTATGTTCGCTTAAAACTGCATCAGGGATTTGGTCGCGGCCACTTGCAAACCATTTACCATCTTTAGTTTTGCTCCATAAACCGTTATCGAGCATTCCTGTAACAGCATAAACCGTGTTATCGCTCAGTATCATCATATGCCCTGACTCAACAAGTTTTACACTTTGTTCTTGCCAATTTTTGTTATAACCAGTAACTCTTTTAACTTTGTCTTGGCGCTTAACGGTGTCTAAATCTTGTGCACCTTCACCATATATCAGTGCTAATTGTGATGAGCGCTCAGCAAACCATATTGCATGTGCTTGTGTTTTTGCGCTGTAAATGCTGGAAATTGATATGGCTAATGTAATGCAGGCTAAAGTAACTTTGTTCATTCTTCTCTCTAAATGTTTATTAATTAAGCGTTAATTTGAGTTTTTTAATTTCTGTTGTTTGCGAGGGTAGTTCTCAGTGGTTTAATTGTTTATCATACTGCAAATGATAAGTATTGTTAATTGCATGTTCAAATGATGGATAATGTAAATCTTTACCTAATAACTACAAGCTTTATTGAATAACTACAATTCATACCTGAGAGATAGAATGAACAGATATCAAAAATCAGCCCTTTCAATCATGATTAGCGCAATTTTTACATCTTCCGTATATGCCACTACAGAGTCATCAGAGATAGAAAAAATATCAGTGTCGGGTGTAAGGCAAGCTTTTCGTGGGGATGTTCCTTTAAATGAGCAACCACAATCTGTCGAGTTTATTTCATCAGACACACTCAATGAGGCTGGTGTAACCACCTTAAGTGACATTTTCGATTTAACCCCAAGCATTTCAGAACAAAATGACTTTGGTGGTTTATGGGAAAGCTTTGCAATACGAGGTTTAGTGGGTGATGAGAATATTCCATCAGGCTTTTTAATTAACGGTTTTTCATCTGGGCGAAGCTTTAGCGGTGTTCGTGATACGAGTAATATTGATTATGTAGAAATCATGAAAGGAACAGGCTCTGCACTCTATGGACGCTCTGAGCCTGGCGGTACGATAAATATCATTACAAAAAAACCGCAGTTTGCACAACAAGGCTATGTAAAAGTCACTGCCGGTAGCTGGCAAAGTTATCGCACTGAAGGCGACTACACGAACGCAATTACGGACCAAGTGGCTTTTAGAATTAATGGTGCTGTGGAAGATAGTGAAGGTTTTAGAGATTATCATGAATCAGAAAAAACTGTATTAACGCCTTCAATTTTATGGCTAATTTCAGATAAAACGAAGTTGAATTATGAGCTAGAGTACGTTGTTCAAAGTTTAACTTTCGATCGAGGTATTGTTGCTGTAGATGGTAAAATTGATGCGCTACCCATTGAAACTTCTTTAGGTGAGCCAAGTGATAAACCTACAGAAGTTAAGGCTATTTCTCATCAGCTTACCCTTGAGCATCAATTAGGAGAATGGTCGCTTCTAACAGGTATTAGTTATAGCGATTCAGAGTTTTTAAGCGAATCAAGTGATGCTGAGCTTGCTCCAAGCCGACAAGTATATTTCATTGATGGCGTGACACTGAGCAGACAACATAACCAGCGTGACTTTCAAACTAACTATATATCTGCACGCTCAGAGCTTAGCGGTAGTATAAAAGCTGCAGGTTTCACTCATCACCTTTTAATTGGTGCTGATGCCAGTAAGTTTGATTTTGATAAGGTTTGGTACAGATATCGCCCGACTATTGATGACACGAGTTACGCTATAAATATGTATGAGCCTGAGTACGGTAAAACGGCGCCTGAAGGTTCTCTGTTATTCGACACCACAGAAGTACAGAATAGCTATGGTATTTATATTCAAGACCAAGTCGACATCACTGAAAAATGGAAAATGCAAATTGGTGGTCGTTACGATTGGTTTGATCAAAGAATTGATAACCATAAAAACTTAACGCGTTCAGAGGCTGACAAAAGCACCTTCAGCCCTCGAGCAGGTTTAGTATATGCTCACTCTGAAGATCTACAATTTTATAGCAGTTATTCTGAAGGTTTTAGACCTAATAGTGGTTTCGATGCTGATGGAGAAGCATTTGAGCCTGAGGAAACAACCTCTATTGAAGTTGGAGTTAAATTTAATACAGACATTGTCAGTGGTAGCTTTACAGTATTTAATGCGCAAAAGAGCAACATGTTAAGCACTGACGTACAAGCAGGTGTATCTAGGGCTCTAGGCGAGGTTACGAGTGAAGGTGTTGAGCTAGACTTACATGGTAATATTACTAGCCAAACTTCGTTTGATCTTGCATATACTTACACTGATGCTAAAACAGCAAAAGATACTGTTAATACCGATTGGTGGGTTAGTTTGCCAAAAGGCACCCCTTTATTAAACATTCCAAAACATAGTGCCAATGTGCGTATTAAGAGAGAGCTAAGTGATTTAATAGATTCGAACTCAACAGTTGGTGTGTCGGTTCAATATGTTGGGGAGCGGCTAGGTGAAGCGATTGACCCTAGCTATTATTTGCCTTCATATACTTTGGTAAATCTGTTTGCAAACTACCATGTTAATGATGATTTGAGCTTACAGTTTGTTGTAAATAACGTATTGGATAAAACCTATTACGCTAATTCATACTCTGCAATTTGGACCCAACCAGGTGAGCCATTAAATTATAAGGTTAGCTTACAATATAATTTTTAACGTAGGTTTAATTGCAACTTGCTTAGACTCCAAAGTCATTGCCTGCATTCTTGAGCGAAAGTTTTGCAGAACATTCTTTGACTTAAATACAAAAACGAACCTTTGGGTTCGTTTTTTCTTATCATCGAATACATAGTGCTTCTTATAGTTATAGAAATAAAAGCTTCTGTATAATTATATTACTATTTGTTTATCACTTTAATTATAATATATTTTTATGTCTTAATTTAGGGATATAGTGCAATGGTGAAATTTAGGATATTCGGTAGTTTTATTTTCTTTCTTTTAATATATAGCTTTCAGGTTTCAGCGCAAGAAAACAGGCCAAATCAGGTTTCTATAACCCAGTTAGCTGATGGGGTATGGCTGCATACATCATATTATACTTACCCAAATGGTACAGAATTTCCCTCAAATGGCTTAATTGTGAAAGAAGGAGATAGTTTAACCCTTATCGACACAGCGTGGGGGGAATTACTCACTTTAGATTTACTCGAAGCAATTAGCTTAGAAATAAAACTGCCAGTAAGCAAAGCATTTGTTACGCATGCGCACGGTGACCGAGCTGCTGGTATCGATGTACTTGAGTCTAAGGGAATCAATGTTTTTGCTCATCCATTAACTGCTCAGTTAACCATAGAACAAGGCGCGGCAGTACCTAACAATATTATCAAAGAACTTAGAGTAGCAGATTCAGTTGTTAAATTTGGCTCTCTTGAACTATTTTTTCCAGGCCCTGGGCATGCAATGGACAATGTTATGGCGTGGTTACCTGAAAAAAGAATCTTATTTGGTGGCTGCGCAGTTCGGTCACTTCAGTCATCATCTGTAGGTAACCTAGTTCATGGTGACATACACTCTTGGCTTAATATAACAAAGCAATTAAAAAGGAAATTTAAAAGTGCAGTGATTGTCGTCCCTGGACATGGCGCTGTTGGTGGATATGATTTACTCTCACATACAGAAAAATTAATAACCGATCATCTCAAATAGGTATAGGTTATGGCGGCTTTAGGCTCACATTGAACATTCTAAGGCCGCTTTCTCCCTTGTGCTTTGCGCGCCAAAAAAGTACGTAGAATCTCGCTTGAAAGTAACTTTAAATTCGCTTTGTATTATTTGAAACTCGCCTTGCCGAATTTGGCTGGTAATGATAAATGAACCTGCAGATACTGTTAATTAAAAGTAAATTCTTTTAAATCTGAACACACATCTAAAGGTTAAATATGCACACAATAAATAAAAAGGCATTAGCAGCTGCTGTCGCTTTAGCTTGCTCATTACCTGTACATGCACAAAACGAAAATCAGCTGGACACAGATAATAAAATAGCAAAAGAGCCGCAAAGTGGCTTAGAAATCATTTCTGTTACGGCAACAAAGCGTAAAACAAAGTTGATGGAAACACCCGTAGCAATTACGGCGCTAACAGAAGCTGAGCTTAAAAAGAATGGTGTTAATAATATTAAAGATATTGCGAACCTTGTGCCTAGCCTTGATATCTCAACAGCAACAGATCAATCAGCACCTGTTATTTCAATGCGTGGGGTCCGATCTACCAACCTTACAGAACTTGGTGACCCAGCAGTTGGTGTGCATTTAGACGGTGTGTATTCACCTAGAATGCAAGGTGCACTTGCACTTATGTATGATATTGACCGTGTTGAGGCATTGCGAGGTCCGCAAGGTACCTTATTCGGCCGAAACTCTACGGTGGGTAGTATCAATGTCATATCTGCAAAGCCACAATTTGAAAACTTCTTTGGCAATGTGAATGTTGAAGCAGGTAAGTACAACAGTAAAAACATTGATGGCATGATTAATATTCCAATTAATGAGGAGTTTGCAGTTCGTTTCGCTGCAAAAGGTTTGAAGCGTGACTCCTACTTAGAAGGCTACTACGATCCTAACCAATACGATACTCGCAGGCTCTCTGATGATGTATTAAATGCCCCGGTAATATCTGAAGACTCATATCAAGGCGTGGGTCAAACTGTCACTCAAAGAGAAAACTGGTGGATTGATGGTGCTGGTACAGACCCTGAAGCACAAAAAGTTCGCGCATTAACACCAGCGGATAAAAGTGATTTTTATAATAATGCCGATGAGTATTCATTTCGTATCAGTACACTTTGGGAGCCATTAAATGGTAATTTCTCAAACCATACGGTTTTCCAAAAGTACGTAAACAACAGCAGCAATAATCTTGATTTAGTTAACTGTGATAAGTTAAGAGGGCGCCCAGCTGAAATGGGAGGTGATTGCTCAAACTTTTTGCCAAGTGATAACACATATCAGGCTGTCGTGAATGTCCCAGGACAATTAGATTTAGATATCACATATCTTCGCAACACGTTAAATTATAACCTAAATGATGAATACAATATTGTGTGGTTGATGGGTTATGAAGACATGGAAAGAGAGTCAGCACAAGACAGTGAAGTGGGACTTGACCCTTGGGATGGTGCCACTTACTTCCTAGACGGCACTGGGGCTGAATCGTTTTCAACAGAATTACAACTTCAATCCGATGAGTACGGTGACTTTATATGGATTGTGGGGGCAAACTACTTCCACGAAAAAACAACAACAGTGGGTTATTATGATAATCCAATGGATGATAAAGCGTTTTGGGACCAACCGGATCGCTCAACAGATGCATTTGCCATTTTTGGTCAAGGAACATACAAACTAACTGAGAAGTTACATGCAACTTTAGGCTATCGTTTTAGTGATGAAACAAAGCAAGACAAAGGCGGCAGAACGTATCGATGCTCAAATGCAGATGGGTGTGCTGTAGGTTGGTTAAATAGAACAGAACTAAATAATCTTCCAGTCGACTATTACGAAGACCCATCTATCTATGCGTCTTACTTTGAAAATGACAACAAAGGAAGCTGGCAGCATCATGACTTCCGTGTTGGCTTAGATTATGACATTTCATCAGAAACCATGCTTTATGCATACTTAGCGAGTGGCTTTAAAGCGGGCGGTATTGGTGATGTATACGAAGTAGTTAACGATAGAACCGGTGATGTTACACGATTCGAAACGAAGTTTGACCCAGAAGAAGTATTAACGTGGGAGCTAGGTGCTAAATCAAGCTTTTTTGATAACTCACTTAACTTAAAAGCTGCTTTTTTCTATACAGATTATACCGATATGCAATACGCATCGGTTGGTTCGATTGGTAATGTTGAACGCTTATCAGTTGTGGAAGATGACAACGGAACACCGATTTTAGGTGATGATGGCGAGCCTCTTCTTGATTATCAAAATCAACCCGTGATTGCATATTACACGCAGAATGTTCCAGCATCGACGATTAAAGGTATTGAGTTCGAATTTGACTGGAAACCATATCCAAATGGTCGTATCACAGGTTACGTAACCTGGACTGATGCTAAAATTACGGAAGATTGGAATACCAAGTGGGACTATGATTCTGAGTATCTATTCGATATCTCTTATGAAGAATCAAAAGATCCTGAAAACACATTGTTAACCACTAACCTCAAGGGTAACAATCTAGCAATGACACCTAAATACACTGCGAATATTAGTTATACGCATACGTTCAATTTAGGTGAATATGGCTTTATTCATGGCTGGTTTAACGCAAGCTGGAAAGATAAATCGTATTCAACGGTGTGGAACCTTGATAAGCATTTAGATGATATGGATTTTGCTGTTTCAGACGAAGCGACACAGTATATCGATGATAGCCGAGATGCATTCGCGGTTTATAACGCTTCTTTGAAATATGAGCCGCAAAGTCAAAAATGGTATGCAGAGCTGTTCATCAATAACGCATCTGATGAGACTATTCAATATTGGAACAACACAAGCAAAGGTGTACCAAAAGGTAGTTTCGGTATGCCGAGATATTATGGTGTTAGAGCCGGTTTCTCATTTTAACCCTACTACTAAGCGCTCTCATATTGCTCAGCAATATGAGAGCTAAACAGATTATGAGGCAAAAAAATGAAAAAGTTTTGGCTACGTATATCAATTTTCTGTATCGCATTTTTATCCCCTTGTCTAAGTGCTAATTACTTTAAAGATAACTTTTCTTGGGGTTACGACACCAGTATTTGGACTGCACGACAAGGCAATAATGGCACGCCATTTGGGTGTACTTTTCAACCTAATATGCAAAGCCCCAGTGAACATGGTTTAACGCTGTCATTATCGCAGGGCACATGCTCAGAGTTACAAAGTAATCAGTTTTATAGCTATGGCAAAATACAAGGTCGTTTAAAATCAGGAAATGTTGCGGGTACAGTTTCATCGATATTTACTTACACATCATGGTGGGATAGCCCAGGTCGAGCATGGCAAGAAATTGATATTGAACTGCTGCCTTCTCTTGGCAATGTTGTACACACAAATATTATTTATCAGCCGCAAGGTGGGGTATATCAGAGCTGGGAGCAAGACATCGACCTAAGTCAATATGGGCTCGATTATCGTGAAAACTTGCTGATGATAGGTTTCGATTGGTCCAGTCGTGTTATTCGTTGGTATCTTTATGATGCCAATGGCCAAGAGCAAACTATTCGTATCGTTTATAAAGATAATGGTGATGGTGTGCTCGCAAATAATGAGATACCAGCCTACGCTTGGCCAGTGGATAACACCAAGATTATGATCAATCACTGGCATGGCGATAACTCACAAGAAGCCAATTACTTTCCTGGTCAATACTATGGCACTTCATCATGGGTATATTATGACTTTATTGAATACATACCTAATTAATCATTTAATTTTCAACGTGTTGTTTTATAGGTTTTAAATGTCTAGATTTAAATTTTCACCGCTTGTATTAAGCCCATTAGCCTTGATTGGACTTGTTTATACTCAGTGTCCGCTTGCTGTCGAGGTAGGTCACGTAAAATGGCCTGATGTAAACACTAAACTTAAGCAAGACCCTGCTGTTGAGAAGCAGGTTGACGAGCTCATTCAGACGATGACAATTGAGCAAAAAGTAGCGCAAATGGTTCAACCTGAAATCGGTTATTTAAGTGTCGAGCAAATGCGCAAGTATGGCTTTGGATCGTACTTAAATGGAGGTAACACCGCGCCTTATGGTAATAAACGTGCCTCGATGAAGCAGTGGCTTCAATATGCAGATGAGATGTATCAGGCATCAGTAGATGCTTCATTAGATGGGGCTGCAATCCCGACGATTTGGGGCACAGATGCAATGCATGGACATAGTAATGTTTATGGAGCTACGTTATTTCCTCATAACATTGGTTTAGGTGCAACCAGAGATAAAGATCTAATTAAACGTATCGGTCAAGCTACAGCAAAAGAAGTTTCTGCAACTGGAATAGAATGGAGTTTTGCTCCCACTGTCGCAGTGGTCAGAGATGATCGTTGGGGCAGAACGTATGAGAGTTATTCTGAGAACCCTGATTTAGTTAAAGAGTATGCCGGTGAAATGGTTGTTGGTATTCAAGGTAGCATCAACAATAATTTCTTAAAAGCGACAAATCGTATTGCAACAGCAAAGCACTTTGTTGGTGATGGTGGAACCGAGCGAGGTATAGACCGTGGCAATACTATTATTGATGAAAAAGGGTTAAGAGACATTCATAGTCCAGGCTATTTTTCAGCGATAAATGAAGGGGTTCAGTCAGTTATGGCGTCCTTCAACAGCTGGAATGGCCAACGTGTGCATGGTGATAAATATTTACTAACTGATGTACTTAAGAAGCAAATGGGCTTTGATGGGTTTGTAGTTAGCGACTGGAATGCCCATAAATTTGTTGAAGGCTGTGATTTAGAGCAATGTGCTGCTGCTATTAATGCCGGTGTCGATGTTATCATGGTCCCTGAGCACTTTGAGGCCTTTTATCATAACACGGTTGCGCAAGTGAAAGATGGCACTATCTCTGAAGAAAGAATTAATGATGCTGTTCGACGCTTTTTGAGAGCGAAAATTAGATGGGGAGCTTTCTCAAGAGGTAAACCATCAAGCCGTTCTGAATCACAGCATCCTGAATGGTTAGGCGCTTCTGAGCACCGTGAGCTCGCTAGAGAAGCTGTTCGTAAGTCATTAGTGTTATTAAAAAATAATGACCAAATACTCCCTATTAAAGCAACAAGCAAGATATTAGTTGCTGGCGATGGTGCCGATAGTATTGCAAAGCAAGCGGGTGGGTGGAGTGTTTCATGGCAAGGCACAGACAACACTAATGACGATTTCCCAAATGCAACGTCAATTTATGCCGGTTTAAAGGAGCAAGTTGAAAGTGCTGGTGGTCAAATTGAACTAAACGAAGCGGGAAACTACTCCGTTAAGCCAGATGTAGCGATTGTTGTTATAGGCGAAGAACCTTACGCAGAATGGTTCGGTGATATCGAGTTTCTTGAATATCAATATAAAACAAAAGCTGATCTTGCATTACTGAAAAAAATAAAGGCTGATGGTATTGCAGTTGTCACCGTATTTTTAAGCGGTAGACCGCTTTGGGTAAATAAAGAGCTCAATGCATCTGATGCATTTGTGGCTGCATGGTTACCGGGCTCAGAAGGTGAGGGGGTAGCAGATGTGTTATTGACAGATGCGAAGGGTAACACTCAGTTTGATTTCTCAGGTAAATTAAGCTTTTCATGGCCAAAGTATGATACGCAATACACATTAAACCTTGGTGACAAAACTTATGATCCATTATTTGCTTATGGTTATGGATTAACTTATCAAGACACGGTTAATGTGCCTTTATTAAGTGAAGATACAACACCTAAAAAGGTGGCAAATGATGACGCTAAGCCTTTATTTGTAAGAGGACTTTCAGAGAACTTAGTGTGGGAACTGAAAGATTCAAAAACAGCAGCCATTGAAACAACGGGCTCTTCGGCAACCAGTGGTGATGGTACCAGCTTGTTAATGCAGTCTGTTAATTTGTCTTATCAGGAAGATGCAAGACAGTTCATTTGGCGAGCTGGGGCAAAAAAAGCAACCTTGAGCTTAAGCTATCAGCAGCCTGAAGTACTGAGTGATGCGAGTAAATCTGGTTTTCTTGAACTTAAAATGAGAATTAACACTGCGCCAAGTAATCAGGCTCAATTGCAAGTAATGTGTAATGAAGGAAATTGCTTGCGCAACATTACGTTTGAATCAATAGAAGCCTTGATGAATGATAAGAAATGGCATACGTTAGCCATACCGTTAAATTGTACATCTGCGTTAAATAATACGACAAAGGTGGCAGAGGTGTTAAATGTTTCAGCAAAGGCTGCCAGCTTAGCTGTTGCTGATATAGCACTGTCTAGTAAACCAAATGCAGATGCTTATTTACTCACATGCTCTGACTAAATCTTAGTAAGGCTGATGGGCAAGTAATGCCTATCAGCTTTACCTTATGGATTGAATAATTTGAATACTAGTAACCCTCGCGGCCATTTATTTTGGCTGTTTCAGATTTGTGGTTGGGTTGTTTACGCAATGCTAACCGAATTGATGATTAAAGTCCCAAGTGATGAGCCTTGGACTATCCATATCCCGCATTTGATTATTGATACAATTTGTGGGTTTATAATTACCCTCTCCCTTAGAAAAGTATTTACTTGCATCAACTTTATAGAGCTAAAGTTGAAGATTGCACTTCATATTTTCATTGTCATAACTGCAACGTTAATTTGGACACAAATTAAGTGGATAACACTGCAGTGGTTTTATGGAAACTTTTGGCAGCCAATGACATGGTTTGATTTTGGAACATGGACGTCGGCGTCATTAACAGTGCTTTCAACTTGGACCGCGTTTTATTATGGGATTAAGATTTATTTAGATAATTTAGAACAAACGCAAAAAGCAGCAGAAGCCACACACTTAGCTAAAGAATCACAATTAAAAATGCTGCGCTATCAGCTTAATCCCCACTTTATGTTCAATAGTATCAATGCGATTTGTACATTGATTTTGAAGAAAGAAAGTTTAGAAGCTGTAAAAATGCTCGAGAAACTGTGTGATCTATTGCGACATAGCTTATATACAGATCCGCTGGAAAAAGTAACAATTAAAGAAGAAATTGGCATTCTTAGCAATTATTTAGATATAGAAAAGTGCCGTTTCACAAATAAGCTTGTTGTTGATATTTCTGTTGCAGATGGCTGCAACGAGTTACTGATCCCATCTATGTTGATACAACCCCTTGTAGAAAATGCATTAAAACATGGCATGCGTTCAAACCAGCTAATGTGCATTACTATAGCCATAGAAAAAACTAAGAGTTATTTAAATATAAAAGTGTCTGATACTGGCAAGGGATTTGGTGATGAAAGCACAAATAAAAGAGGGATAGGATTAGCAAATTGTGAGCAACGTTTGAAGCTAATGTACGGAAAGTCACACCGTATAGAAAAGGGCAACTTAAGTGAAGGTGGTGCTTGGGTATGTATAACATTACCTATGAGTGGTCATAATAAATGATAAAACTAAACACGATACTGGTTGATGATGAATACAGCGCCGTCGAAGGTTTACGTATTCGACTTGAACAATTTCCTGAAATTAATATTGTTGGTAGTGCATGCAGTGTTGACGATGCTATTGAGCTTATAAATAACAACGAAATTGATTTAATCTTCTTAGATATCGAAATGCCCACCAAGTCTGGCTTTGAATTGATAAAGTATTTTCAACCCGAAGCATGTCCAGCAGTCATTTTTGTCACTGCTTTTCATCAACATGCAGTACAAGCTTTTGAAGTTAGAGCTATCGATTATTTATTAAAACCAGTCAAACTAGACAGGCTTGCAGAAGCTATAGAAAGAGTTGTAAGTAACGTAAAGTTATTCCAAAAAAGTGAGTTGATAGCGCTACAACAAGAAGTGAGTAACAAGGCTGAGCAAAACAAACACTCAGCCAATCAGTCAGACTATAATTTTGATAGTGATCACTTGGTTATCCGGGATGCTAAAAACCCGATTCAAATAATTTCATTCACCGATATTCTTTGGATTGATGCAGCTGGTGATTATATGTGTGTGCATACTGCAACCGAAACCCATGTTATGAGAGCTAGATTAAAAGAACTTGAGAATAATATGCTGCCTGAGGCCTTTTTGCGGATCCATAAGTCTACCATTGTCAATTTAACTTATGTAAGACAGCTTGAGCCATTGCGCAACTCAGAGTACATGGCAACCTTAACTACTGGTAAAACATTAAAAGTAAGTCGAACCTACAGTAAGCAATTAAAAAAGCTGATTTAAATAAATCGGTGCTGTTTACAATACCTCGTTATAAACAGCACCTTACTATGCAGTAGTATTTACGGCTGTTTTGACCAAACTGATTTTAGAATGTTAAACCCAATCGCACCGAGAACGATACCTGTTACTTTATCAATATAAAATGCGGCTCTAATGAATTTTTGTCTGATAGTCGTTTTTGACAACATATAAATAATAGCTACATCCCAAAAAAAGACGACTAATGTCATCCATACTCCTAAAAGTACTTTAAAGCTAATACTGACTTCGGGGGTTAGTGCAACAGTAAACAAGCTTAAATAAAATAATAAATTTTTAGGGTTTAAAATACCTGAGAGAAACCCAGTTACAAACTCTTTGCAAAAGCATGATAATGAAAATTCACTTGCAGTCTTAGTGCTTGTAGAAAAGTTAGCGTAGGCATTTCTAGGTGCTTTTAATGCATGATAGGCAATATACATTAAAAATAAGCCTCCAATTGCTTTAAGCGTAATCATTAAAGTAATGGATGAAGATAATATGGCGCCAACACCAATAAGACATAATGCAATATAGACTGCATTAGCAGTTGCAATACCTAACGCAACGCCAATGGCGTTTTTTTGGTTACCTTTCAGCGCACTTTTAACAACGAGTACAAAATCAGGTCCTGGACTCAGTAATGCCAGAAAGTGTGCAGCTGCCACTGAAATAAAAATACTTATTAAGCTAATATCCATAAATTCCTCAAAGTGTAAATATGAAAAATGAAGAGCGGGCTAAATTACGCGTTCTTCCTTGCTTTAATTGAGAAAACAAGAGGAGCTTGTTGTCTTTATAAAGTAATTGATACGCCTTACCAGAGACATACTCTAAGCCTAAAAAACAGTCATATGGGCTAAGAGGGTGCTTATCAGCAGACTCTATTGTTAAACCGGCCTGAATGAGCGAGTTTATAATGTCACTGTTTTCGACTTAGTGCCGTCACAATTTTTGGTATTGGTGATTAGGGGAAGATCAAGGTTATAAAAAGTAGACTGAGTATGGAGCTCAGTTCTTTTATTCCATGTACCTCTATTTACTTAAATATAATCCATTTCCCTTCATCTAATTATTTTCTATTGGGCATTATCTAAAAGTCAGAATAACACCCAATAAAAATTATAAATATTATATTTTTAGTTAAAATAAGCCTTTAGTCACATAGAGAACCTAGCTCAGCAACTGTTGTTTTCCAGTTCGATTTTTGATTATCATCTGAGAGAATAACAGAGCCAAAAAAGTTAACTTTCGGCTTTTCAAAACCACAATATTCGAGAGTATAGCGGCATAACTGTTCTACTACGGGCTTTGCTAGTTCCTGAGCGAGCTCTTGGGGTGTATCCATGGTTAAGATCACTCTCGCAGTTTTGTCAGTTAGCAGTGGCGTCGGCAATAAGCTGTTTTGTTCGAATTTAAAGGTCACACCGGGTAAAAATACGCGGTCGAAAAGGCCTTTTAGTTTAGCTGGTACACTTCCCCACCAAATTGGCGCAATAAGTACTAGATGATCGGCCCATTTAAGTGCATCAGTAAATGTGTCTAGGCATGGCTCGAAAGGTTGCACTTGGTCATAGCCGAACATCAGGTTAGGGTTAAAGTCCATTTCAGAGAGTTTAAATATGCGGATATTCGCCGCTTTTTTAGCTGTAAACTCATACGCACTCGTTAATGAATCAGCAAAGCTATGGGCTTTAGGGTTTCCGTTTAAAATGAGTATATTTTTCACAATTACTACCTCTATGTATTAGGAAATAATTGCAAGTCTAAAGCCTCCCCTTAACGGGAGAGTCAATCATTTTTTGAAAAACAAATAAATACGGTACATTAAATATATAGAATGTTATATGTAACGAAGCTGGTTTTTTCTTTTAACTCTTAGTAAGCCAGCGGAAGGATTTATGCAAAAAATCCACAGCGTTTTTCTCAATTAGCTCGCCATGGGCCATAACCAAAATTTCAGGCTGCCAGGCTAGCATCTGTTCAAAATGTTTTCTGGTCTTGGCTTTGTTAAACATAAAACTTAGACGCCAATCGATAGGTGTTTTTCCATCAGGGGCGATGATCCCAACGCCCTTGGCTATCCATTTTTGCAAAGGGTTAAAATTATCACCCGAAAAGTTTTCTACCAAATCAGTAACAATGAGTGTTTTAGAGCTTTTATGGAAAAACACACACTCTTCCATAAGAGGGGAGCCTGTAACTAAGACTTGGTTAATTTCATTTTGCCACTGCCACGCTAAATCGTCATTTAGGGACGCATCAAATGAGATATCGCTACGCTTTTTGATGACTTCATCAGTGCCATAGATTTGCGCATCTGGATATTTTGTTATCCATTGGGGTAAAAACAGGTGATGTAAATGATTTGGTGCAATAAGGTATTTGACAGAGCCTAACTGGTCTATTTGGGTTTTTAACGCATCACTTAGATAGATAGGACTATGAACCCACAGATCGCCATTTGCGAGTTTAATGACTGTCATTCGAGTTGTAAAAGGTAAAAAGAAGAACTTTACTGCTTCACCATCAAAAATCCAAATGTCGTTTGCTAACTTTTCCATATTATTCCTTAATTAGAATTTAAGTTATCAAAAAAAGATTAGTTTATTGAAAATGTTAATTTAGATTGTACTGCTTGTTCTAGCTCTACATGAGATATTATAAACCCTCCACTAAAGGGGAGAGTCAACTAATTATTTAGCGTTAATAATCCCAACACATGAATCGATTTTGTCTATTTTCTGTTTTGTTTGCTCAATTTGAGCTTGCAAACGGGCTTTTAAGTGTACTAAAAACTCGCTTATCTCAGCCCAGTTTGCTTCCCCGTTTTCATATTTTATAAACCCTTTTAGCTCAGCTAGTGTAACCCCCAACAGTTTTGCTTCTGCGATTAACCTCAATACTTCAATGTGCTCATTGGTGTAAACACGGTATTTTCCTTGGCGTTTTGGGGGGACAATAAGCTCTTTTTCTTCGTAAAACCGAATAGCTTTAACAGATAAATTCGTTTTTCTTGCTACTTCACCGATAAACACCTGTTACTCCATCTATACATCGATATTATTCGTTATATTTAAATAAGCGGTTAGTTTCGCCTTTTTCAAGCTCTCAAGTTAAATGTGTTGTTGAATCGCGTATCAGTAATTCAGGTGTAAAAATATGCTCTATATTCGAGAGACTTTGTTTATATACTTGTTTTAACACCAAGTTGGCAGCCATGATCCCCATTTTCTCTACCGGGTTATCAATGGTAGTCAAAGTTGGGTACAAGTAATTTGTAAAATGAACATTATCGAATCCGACGATAGCTAAGTCTTTTGGTAGATCAAGCTGATGCTCTCGAGCATATTTCATTACACCAGATGCCATTTCATCATTTGCACAAACAACAGCAGTAAATTTTATGTTGTTGTTAAAGAAATGCTTTAAGCCGTTATACCCACCGGTTTCTTTAAAGTCACCGACAAATAGAGTTTGCTCATTAAAAGTAATACCGTATTCTTTAAGTGCTTTTTTGTGACCTTCTAGTCGATCAAATGCATCGGGTTTAAATAACGGGCCTGCAATGTATGTTATATCTTTATGGCCTTGAGCAAGTAAGTGCTTAGTTGCTAAATATCCCCCCATCACGTTATCCAGACTAATGCAGTTTTCTTTCATTTTATCTACATAGCGGCTGATTAAATAAATAGGGGTTTTACCTTTGTTTAATTTTACTAGATACTCATCACTAACAGCTTCAACATGAGCAATGATTGCATCGCAATTACGTGAAATTAAAAATTCTAAGCCATTCTTTTCTTTGTCTTCTTCACTGTGTCCCGGCGTAATAATGACATGTTTTCCGGCAGCTCTTAATTGAGCTTCGATAGCAGACATCATCTCACCAAAAAACGCGCCATCTAATTCAGACACTAAAATACCCACACTATTAGTGCAATTTGAAGCGAGAGAGCGAGCTATTGAATTTGGTTTGTAACCAAGCTGCTCCATCGCATCGAGGACTTTTTGTTTGGTTTTTTTGCTGACGTAGTCATTTTCATTTAACACCCGAGATACGGTTGATAAAGAAACTCCAGCGAGCTCTGATACCTGATAAATAGTTGCCATAATTACTGTTTGATATAAACCTTAACTGTTTAATTTACAGACTTGCACGCCTAATTGCCAAGTCTTCTGTTATTTTTTCTGTCATTTCAGATGTTAATGGATAAAAGGCCATCAGTGCTGCGGCTATTAGAGCAAACGCTGCTGGTAGCCAACTCATTAGTAGTATCATGCCATCGAGTGAGTGTGCAATGGTGGTTTCGTCCATTCCGTCATAGCCATAACTTGCAAGTACAACAAGCACTAAGGCTCCGGCAAATCCACCCCCCGTTTTTTGCACGAAAGTTCCTGCTGAGTATATGAGGCCAGTGGCACGGCGCTTATTTTTCCACTCAGAATAGTCTGCACTATCCCCAAGCATCGTAAAAAACAGGGTAGGCATCATGGCTGCGAAGAATTCAGACAGACAACCCATAACAAAGATCAGGCTGAGGTTATCATTTGGCAGCCAAAAGAAACAAATGGTAAAGAAGGCACTTAGTAATAATGAAGCGATAAACAAAGTACGTTTACCCAGAATCTCAGCTAATTTTCCTGTACTTAACGCGCCGAAAATTGAGACGATTAATAAAGCTATAAAGTATTGGCCAGTTAAAAGCTCATTACCTACGTAATATTTAAAATAATAGGCGATAACACCATATTTAATGCCATTAAACATCATTGTTAAAAAGCCCATACCTAATAAGATCAGCCATGGTTTATTTGTAAGTAAATCAACCATATCTCGTTGAGTGCCACTTAGCTTACTATGATCGCTTGCAAGTAAGCGACGAATTACGACAGTCATAAAAATCATTGTTGCCGCAAAAAACAAACCGGAGTAGAGCTCGCGATAATAGAAAAATAATGTGATCGCCAATAAAGGAAGAATGATAAAAGGTAAGCTTTTACTTAAATCAGTTAGCTCAGTTTTTAGTGAAACTTGCGTTTTTGTTGCAGGTTGAACGCGCTCCTTTGTACTTACAAACGTGATTAACATGAGTACAGTGAGTAAGGCTGCAAATACATACATAGTGTATTGGTAACCTTGTGCGCTATTTCCTTCCCCAAAGTATGCAACTAAATCAGGTAAAAAGCCCATAACTAATAAGCCACCTGCAAATGCTCCGGCAAAGCGAAAGCCAGACAGTTTAGTTCGCTCTAGATCATCACCAGTCATAACCCCCATTAAAGCAGAGTAGGGTACGTTACTTACCGTATAAGCTAGAGTGAGCCCTATATAAGTGAAATAAGCATAAAATAGCTTAGCTGCTGGGCTTATGTCAGGTGTTGTGAAGCACAATACCATAAACAAGGCTAGAAAAGGAGTTGACCACAATATCCAAGGACGAAATTTACCGAAACGTGTTTGCGTTCTATCTGCAATCATCCCCATTATTATATCTGTCACGCCATCTGATAAGCGCACAACTAAAAAAAGTAACGCAGCAGCGGCGGCAGAAATACCAAATGTGTCTGTATAAAAAACGGCTAAATAAGCCAAAGCACCACGCCAAACTAAATTAGCGCCGGCATCGCCCATCGCGTAGCCTATTTTTTCGTAGATGGGAAGAGTGTGTTTTATCATTATTGTTGTCTTATTATCGGCGCGTGATTAACTGACTATATGCTTTACCACTTAGCTTTACTGTTCGTACTTGTGTATCGTAATCAACATGAACAATTCCGAAGCGTTTTGAGTAACCTTCTGCCCACTCGAAATTATCCATTAAGCTCCATGCAAAGTAGCCAGCTACATCAACACCTTGTAATATGGCATCATTCACTGCATTTAAATGGGCATTATAATAGTCGATACGATCTTGATCGTTCACCTCTCCATTCTCCATTTTGTCCGCCATAGCAGCTCCATTCTCTGTAATATAAATTGGCGGCAAATCATATTTTTGATGCAAGGAGTCTAATAATTCGGTCAATGCAGATGGGTAAATTTCCCAACCAATATCGGTCATCGGCGCTTGGTGAGGCAGTTCATGGTAATAATCTGTATCACTTGCTTCATAGCGCAGTCTGGTATAAAAATTTACGCCTAAGAAATCTAAAGGTTGGCAAATAATCTCCATGTCGCCATCTAGAATGTCAGGTCTGTGAGCGGGTGGCAACTGCTCTATGATGTCAGGGTAAGCTCCTTGCATTATAGGTTTCATATACCATTGGTTTATGTAGTCATCAGCAAAAGCTGTTGCAGCAATGTCTGCTTCGCTTGATGATACGGAATAACATGGAGTAAAGTTAAGCACGATACCGTTTAACGACTCTGGGCTATTTTTAGTTAGCACCTTCATTGCTAAACCATGGGCAAGTAATAAATGATGAGCGGCTTTTCGGCCAAATTCACGGCCTTTGATCCCTGGGGCATGAACACCAATTTCATAGCCTAAATACGAGCTGCAGAAAGGTTCATTCAACGTTGCATATGAATATACTTTTCCAGATAGCTCTTTACTAACTAGATCAACATAATGAGCAAACTCATACGCTGTTTCACGATTTAACCAGCCTCCCTTATCTTCTAAGTGCTGTGGCAAATCCCAATGGTATAAGGTAACAAATGCTTTGATATTCCGACGCATTAATTCGTCTAAAATATTAATGTAAAAGTTAATACCTTCTTGATTTAAGGTACCGTCTAACTTTATGACTCTTGGCCAAGAAATTGATAGGCGATAGGCATCTACACCTAAAGAGTCGATTAGCTCAATATCGTCTTTCCATTTTTTTACATGCTCACAGGCGAAATTACCGTTTGAGTTATCAGCTATTTTTCCTGGGGTCGTACAGAAAGTATCCCAAATACAAGGGAGGCGCTTATCAGCAGCTCCTTCTATTTGAAACGAAGCCGTTGCAACGCCATAGATAAAGTCTTTGCTAAGCATTGTTGAGTTTTTTGGTAACGTGAGCTGAGTCATGTAAAGAAACCTTTGATAAACAAATGCAAGTAAATCTTGCAGCTAAATTTAAGTTGTTATGGTAGCGCTTCCATCTTTATGCGTATTGCATGATTTGAAAGTTGTTGCGTTGTTTATGGTAGCGCTTCCATATTTAGGTTAGAGGCTATTGTCCAAACGGTCAACCGTTTATTTTGTTTAGCCTGAAAACAACCTAGGTAAGTCATTTTAATATTTAATAATTAATGGGTTATAGTTAAGATTTTTTTTAGTTATAGTGACAAATTAAGAGCTGAAAGTTGAGTGGTTAGATTATTTTCTCAGTTGAGTCATGGTTTTTACTTTTTAGCATTTTTACGCTAAGTGTTTTTAGTTATCACTAACCCTTGACGCCTAAAATCCTCATTAAGAGAGGCCTAATTCAGTTTGTAATTACTGTAAAGCGAGCGCTTAAAAGCGGCTTTACAGTAAATTTTATTGTGCATATTTTAGCAATAATTGTATCGGCTTTACTGTGGGCTTAGTCATTTATTCGACAGTACTTGTTAATAAACTCTTTATGAGTTGGCAGTTGCGCTAACCGATGGGCAATTTGTTGTTTAATGCCTTGCATAAAGCGACCTAACTCTTGGTCATTCATTAAAGAAGCAACATAATGATATTGTTTTGGTTTAACACCTTGCCCAAGCATGACTTGAACCCAAGAGTCGACACGGAAAATATCGCCATCATCTAAAAATACTCGGCCAGTTTCTTTAAATAATGCGATTTTATGAGCAAGTGACTCAGGAATTTCCATAGCTTGGCAATGACGCCAAAATTCACTGTCTTGCCTATCCGTAACTTTATAATGCAAAACAATAAAGTCACGAATACTTTCGAGCTCTGACTTCAATTGCTTATTATATTCATCGATAGCTTGTTGTGTTACACCAGCAAAAGGATACAGGCGCATAAACCGAATGATACCGGTCATAATCAAGTGGATACTTGTTGATTCAAGAGGTTCTAAAAAGCCACTGGCAAGACCTAGCGCTAAACAGTTTTTGTTCCACCCTTTACGCCTACGACCAGTTTTAAATTTAATGATTTTTGGTTCGGTTAGGGTGTCTCCAATAAGGTTATCTAATAGTAATTTAGTTGCATCATGGTCATTTAAATAGCGGCTGCAATAAACTAAGCCATTGCCAATTCTGTTTTGCAAAGGAATTTGCCATTGCCATCCTGATTGATGCGCAATAGAACGCGTGTAAGGGAGAGGGTCAGATGTTCCTTTTGTTTGTACCGCAACGGCACTGTCGCAAGGTAATAAATGAGACCAATCTTCAAACCCTGTATGTAAGGCTTGCTCGATAAGTATGCCTTTGAAACCAGTGCAATCAATAAAAAAATCACCCGCTATTTCAGTGTTATTATCCAGCGATAAGCTTTTAATAAAGCCATTATCAGAATGTTTATTTACCAGTTCAATTTTACCTTCTATACGTTTGACGCCGAGGTTTTCTGAAAATGCTCTTAAAAATGTAGCATAGCGACTGGCATCCATATGAAATGCGTAATTAATTGGGTTTTGAGGGCTAATCCCAAATTTACCTTGCTTAGCTGCCTGTAGTTCATAGCAGTAATCTGCGAAATCATCGGTATTGCCCATTTTTTGCCAATGCAACCAAAAATGGTGGAACTCTCCAGCCCAACATTCTTTACCTGTCATACCGAAAGAGTGAATGTAATCACTGTTTGGCTGATGCCAATTCTCAAAGCTAATTCCCAGTTTGAATGTTGCTTGTGTGGCCCTCATAAATTCTTGTTCATCGATACCTAGCAATTTATGAAAGGTACGAATAGGTGGAATTGTTGCCTCTCCAACACCGACAGTGCCGATATCATCTGATTCAATTAAGCAGATTTTAATATCTTTATTTAGTAATTTAGCTAACGCGGCAGCTGTCATCCAGCCTGCGGTACCACCGCCAGCTATGACCACTTGTTTAATTTGTTGTTGTCTCATTTTGCCACCTTACTCCCTTTGTAATTGTTCTAATAACAGTCGATTAGTGGGGAGTTTTTGTAAGTATTGCTCAATCTTCTTGCGATTGAGTTGGTAGAGTTTTTGTGCCATCTGATATGTATGGTTATCAAGCTTTTTTGCTTGCGTGGTTTTGAAGCCCATGCCATAAAGTACGTATTGATAACTCGCAGAAGAAAAAATTTCTTCATTTTCTATAAAGTCAAATCGGCTGGGAGCTTGATATTGCCATAGTTTTAGCAAGCTCTGTAATTCACTTGGGATACTTTTAGGGTGGTGGTTATCGTACCAATAGCTACTATCATCGCGACTACTCAATACATAATGTAGCTTTAGAAAATTGATGACTTGCTTCCAGCGATACCTAAAACGTTTATTAAAACGTTTTCTCAACAACTGCATGTGTACTTGGTCTACAGGCATTTGTTCACTTAGCATGCTAATACTTAATTCAACCATTGCTAACGCCGAAGCTTCTAGTGGCTCTATAAATCCTTGCGACATTCCTATTGCAACACAGTTTTTATGCCAGAATACTTCTCTGTAACCAGGCGTAAAGCGTAATGTTCTTGTTTCAATATTGTTAGCTTGTTGAATGCCAACAGATTGTGCAGCATAACTTTTTAGTGTTTCAACAGCAGTTTCAACGTCACAATATTTATCACTAAATGTATAGCCAATACCGCGTCTAGTAGGTAATCCTATATCCCAAATCCAGCCAGCGGATTGTGCGGTGGATAAAGTCGCTGATGCAATATCTTGAGAAGGGCTTTCGTAAGGCAAGTGCGCTGCCACAGCAGTATTATTAAAAAGAATGTGACTTTGATCTAAAAATGGGATCTGGTAGTGCTTGGCTATTAACAGTCCTTGACTACCAGAGCAATCAATAAACAAATCACCGTTAATCACACCATTATTCTGTGTAGTGACACTTTCAATGTAGCCTTGAGCATTATTATTGGCGTGGAGGACATTATCGAGAATGCGTTTTACATTGAGTGTGTTTACACAATGTTTTGTGAGAAATTGTGCGAATTTATGGGCATCTAGGTGATAACCGTAATTTGTAACACCCGCATATTCAGGTGTATTCAGTTGTTTAGGCGCAAGGGTAGCTTGACAAACAAAGCTTTGCACGTTCATTGCATCGGCGTATTTTTGTTCAGAAAACAACTGCTGCCATGCTGCATGAACATCATACTCATTGTAGCCTTCAGGAACCATGAAAGGGTGATAATAGTTATCTGCCTGTTCTTTTCCCCGCCAGTTTATGAATTTTGAACCTTGCTTAAAAGAGGCATCACATTGCTGTAAAAAGTCAGTTTCTTTTATGCCAATTCGTTGCAATGTATGTCGCATCGATGGCCACGTCCCTTCACCGACACCGGAAATACCGATATCAGCAGATTCAATTAAGGTGATACTTTTATCTGGGTGCTCTTTGGATAGTAACCCAGCTGTAAGCCAACCGGCAGCTCCACCGCCAATGATCACAATATTATTAATTTTTTTGCTCATATGCTTACTTTAAATGTTAAAGCCGCTTCAATTAAGCGGCTTTATACCTATTCGCAATAATTGTTCATCTTTTAGGAAGTAAACTTATCGTAATTAGTCTACAAAAGAGACTCATTTAAACTAATTTAACAGTACTTTTGCCTTCTTACGAAATAGTTTCTAGCCCCAGTTGTTCACTCAAATATGCGAATAGGCATTTGGCTGTATATACAAAACGTAATATACATTTTCTACAGTAATAGGTTAGAAGTTATAACGTACACCTAAATTGTAGCGAGCCCCATTTTTGTCTAAATTCCATAACTGGGCTTTATATCGACCATGTTGACGGTTGTCTTGCTCAGTAATGTTAATTCCCTCTAAGAAGAAAGACAGTTGTTCACTGTAGTTATAAGCCACATTAAAATCGATTTGATAATATTCTTCAGTAAATGCGGGCTCATTTACATAACGTGCAGCATTATTTAAGAATTTATCACGCCAGTTATAGGCTATACGAGCTTGAAATTTATCATTCTCATACATTGCAATGAAGTTCGCAGTATCACTCAAACCAACTAATGCAAATTGCGTTGTTGTTGGGTCTGCTGCGACATTGAAGTCAACATCACCATTTACAATCGTATAGTTTGCCTGAAAACCAAAACCTGAATCACCAAAGAAATGCTGTATTGCAAGTTCATAACCATCTATCTTGGCGTCTTTGTTATTGGTAGGGACTTGAGCTGTAAAGTCCATTAACGGGTCATCGCTATTAGGTAAAATATCGTATGCGGCTTCAAACTCTTCATAAGACATTGAATCAAAAGCGACCCCATTTTCCATTGCAGCAACCATTTGGAATAGGTTTGAATCAGTGACAGCTAGACCTCTTGCCTCAAGTTCAGCTTTTGCTGCTTGTGCGCGAGGACCTGCAGATACATCTCGTAAGCCATAGTAATTTTGAGTCATAGGTGTTAAGCCTATGAAGTTATCAACTTTTTTATTGTAATAACCGACAGAAACATAGCTAACATCGCTGTAATACCACTCGGCTGAAACATCGATATTATCTGATTCAAGCGGCACTAAGCCTGGGTTACCAGTCGACGCAGGTGCATTGGTTGTACCTGGAATTAAACTAGGTCCAGTAGGCACTCCCACTGTCGCAGCAGAGCTTAAATTATCATAAGTAGGTCGTGCGATTGTTGTGCTATATGAGGCTCGAATTTTCACATCTTCAACTACGTTAATATCAAAATCTACGTTAGGTAAGAAGTGGTCATAATCAGAGCTTAGAGAATAATCTTGCTTATCAGTACCATATCGCACATTAAAGTCGTTGTTACCTTCCCAAGCAACCGCATTTGGTAAATCAATATTTGCTGTTGATGTGATATCAGTCGTTTCGTATCGAGCACCAACTAAGAGGTTAAATGGCATATCGCCAATCTCACCTTGATGTTTATATTGTACGAAGGCGGCTTGGATATCTTCTTTTATTGTACGATTTGTTGCAAAGGCGCCGTCAGCGGCAAAATTAAAGCCGTACTGGCTTGCTGCCCAATAACCAATTTCAGATGCACTACCTGTGAATCCTTGATCAAACGAACCTGAGGTATTGTAGCCATCTAGTTCACTTAAGAAGTTTGTAGGATCAAGGTAACCGTCTGGCAACTCTCCAGGGTTTTCAATCCCCCAGTTACCCATCGTATTACGTGTAAGAGATTGTAATGAATGACTTTCCATTGAACGTGATTCAATACCAAAATCAATCACGCCTGATTCGATTTCATATTTACCGAGCAAACGAAATTCATCAACGGTTGATTCTTGGCGTGCGAAGTTAGAGTCAAGAATAGAAGTACCTACATCATCTTGGTCTAATACACCATTACAGTTTAAATTAGCACGGCTGCAATCATCAAAATCAATCACCATTGATGGTAATTTGCGGCTAAAGTCAACTTCTTGAGAGGCAACAACATTTGCACCTAATCCTGCATTTACCCAACTGCCGTAAGGCGCATCAGGTTCACTCGTTGCCTTTGAGCTGTGCGCATCAAATACAAAACTAAGTCGATCATTAACAAAGTATTCAAGGTTTAAACCAATCGAGTCATTTTTATTAAGCTGATTTAGCTCTTGTAAAGCTAAACCGAGATCTCGTGTGGATAAATCTCTGCGCTCTTCTTTATAGTAAATTGGAGTTTTAACTGCATTATCATCAAAAATTAAATGCGTTTTATAGTTATCCATCCAGATAGATTGCTCAGCTCGCGACTCAAAGAGCTCTTGTTGTGAGTATGTATAATCAAGAGTTGCTGTTAATGATTCAACAGGGCTGTATTGCAACGTTAATTGCGCATTTGTACGTGTTCTTTCACGATCCGCAATTGTATATCGAAGGTCTGAGGGCATTGAATAATACTGTCCCATAGCAGGTGCGTTTTCGATAACAATATCATCTGCAGATTGAGGGATCGTACCGTCGTAAGCTGTTGTTCGCCACTCGTTTACAAAAGCTCCTGCAGCCGAACTATCTCTTTTTTGAACGCTTGCAGTAAGCGAAACCCCAAACTTAGCTTCTTCGTCTGTCCAACTAAAAATGCCTGAAATTTCGGGTGTAATATCATCACCTACACGATTTGTTGTGTCGTGCATGGCCTTAACACCAATATTCGTGATCAAACCTGGATTGTCTAAAGGACGAGCAGTATTGATATTGATTGTGGCACCAATACCGCCTGATGCGATATTTGCTTTTCCTGTTTTATATACTTCAACAGATTTAACACTTTCTGATGCCAGATTAGCAAAATCATAGGCACGAGAGTTTGGTGAGCCCCCGCCAGCAGGAAGTGAGGCGGCAGGCATGGTACGCCCGTTTAGGGTTACCATATTATAATCTGGACCAAAACCACGTACTGTAACTTTAGAGCCCTCACCATTACTGCGGTCTATCGATACACCTGTGATACGTTGTAAAGACTCTGCTAAGTTAGTATCAGGGAATTTACCAATATCTTCTGATGAAATCGCATCAACAACACCCGAAGAATAGCGTTTTAGTTGTGTTGATTCTTTGATACTACCTTTAAACCCTGTTACTTGAATTACTTCAATGTCGTCGTTGTGTTCAGACTGCTCAGCATAAGCTGATAAGCAGGTGCTAGCACCTAAAAGCAAAGATAAGCTTGAAGCTAACTTTGTTCTTTTAAAGTTATGGCTTGGCATCAGGTTTCCCTCGTTCTTTATCGTTGTTATTCATGCTATTAGAGCATGATATTGTTGTCGAAATTGATTATTTTTCAAATCTGGAAGCGCTACCATAAAGAGGTTGAAAACCGCCCTTATGAAAGCGCTTCCAGAAAAGAGTAGTGTGATTTGCAGTTTACGTCAACAGCTATATCAACAAATTGTTAAAAAAGTTGCGTGAAAATCGAACGGATATTGATTGTTATATTTAACGGGTGGTAGGGGATATTGATAATTTTAATGGGAGTCATATACAACTCCCATTAACTTAGTCATTTTTAATAAGCAGCCTATTCTCTAAAAAATGATAGTGAGGCTGAGATAAATATGTAAACGGCCAGTATTTTACTTAGTTATGCTAAAGCTACCTTGCATTATTGCCGAATGTCCCGGGGATGCGCAGAAAAAGATATATTCTTCTTTTGTATTTATAAGCGACGTTTTGAAAGATGTCGAGGTTGATTCACCTCCCCCTATAACTTTAGAAACAGCGATTGCTCTAGAGTCATTTGGCTTTACATAGTTATTCTCGAAGCCGGCTTCATAGCTATCATTTGTTAATCCAACTAAATCCTCTTTTTTTGAGATAACCAAATTATGTCCCATTAAAGTTGCTGGTAGCTTGCCAGAGTTTTTTAGGTTTATAGTAACGGAAGTACAACTAGCAGATACGTTTATTTCACTTTTAGAAAAGTGCATTTCGTTTGTGGCTTCTATATTCACAATGCAATTATCTTGAGCCAAAGCAGGAAAAATAAAGCTTGCAAAGAAAAGAACTAATAAGGTGCTGCGGATAGACATTGAGCCTCCAGTTAAATGTTAAGTTATTTAGGTTTGAACTTATCAAGTAACGCTTTAACTCTCTAACGAGTAAATTAAATCTAATCAATTGATAAAACAGATGATTTAGAGCTATTTTTAAAAATTAAATGCTCAATAAAAGTTGGTTTCACATTATGAAACTATAAGTCAGCAAGGTAATTCATTAAATAACAATTACTTAGCTTTTCATAAGCCATATAATTCACCAAAGACGGCGCGTGTCTTAATTTGTTTCCTCACTACTCTATGCTTTGCTGGATCAAGGTCGCTCTAGATATGAATGTAAGGCGAGGCTTGGGGGGAGGAGTAGCGTGCAATTGCTTTTTGATTATTAAAGCTACGAAACATATAAAAAGTGATCTTTTATATCGTAAGAGCAGTATAGAGACTCTTTGATCAATATTTGAATCTCAGAATTAATTTATCTGTCTTCTAATTAATCGTTCAACCTAATGTACTTCTAATCACCATTTTTATTTGTACGATGATACAAATATCTTCATGAGTTAAGTTCTTAATTTAAGGAACATATTAAATGTGGTTTACTAATCGTAACCTGTTATCCGAAAATACTTACTTAAAAGAGCAAGCAGCGGAATATGAAAATATACAGAAAGATCTCAAAAAAGAGATGCTGTACTTTTTACTGAGTAAAAATAGCACCATCATTGAAGTTAATGAGCTATTTGCAGCTGCATTAGACTCTAAAGTTGATGAGTTAATAGGGAAAAACTTTAATGATTTGATTCTTAAAAAATCAATTAATAAGCCACATACACAAAAACTACTTTTGGCAATAAATAACTTAAACCACTGGCATGGCGCCTTACAATTAAAAACTAAAACAGATCGTGAATTGTGGCTAAGAAGCATTGCACAACCAATTAATGGTGAGCTAGCCGTTTACTCTGCAGAACTCACAAGAACAATTTCTCAATCAAGAGAAAAAGAAGACATGCTTGCTGCTCTAAGTCGCTCTTCCGCAGTTATTGAGTTTAGCTTAGAAGGCATAATACTCAATGCAAACGACAATTTTTTAAATGCTATGGGTTACTCTCAAAGTCAAATTCTAGGAAAACACCACAGTATGTTTTGTGACCCACATGAAGTTGAGTCGAGTGCATATAAGCAGCTTTGGTCTGAGTTGAAGCAAGGGCGCTTTATTTCAGATCGTTTTAAAAGGATTGATAGTCGTGGTAATGAGGTATGGCTTGAAGCCTCATATAACCCGATTCATGACGACAATGGTGATTTATATAAAGTTGCTAAGTTCGCGACTGTCATTACTGAGCAAATGAGAAGAGAGCAAGCTATTTCTCAGACTGCAGAGATTGCTTTCGATATCTCAAAACAAACAGACGCAGATGCTGAAAATGGTTTAGAGGTTGTAAAGCAAACAATATCAACTATGAACGCTCTTTCTAAGAAACTCGAAATAGCGAGCGAAAGCATCAATAAGTTAGATGTACAGTCAGCTAAAGTAGCCGAACTGGTTGATAGCATTAAAAGCATTGCAGACCAAACGAATCTATTAGCACTTAATGCTGCAATAGAAGCAGCAAGAGCAGGGGAGCAAGGGCGCGGTTTTTCAGTTGTGGCTGATGAAGTAAGGCTATTAGCATCAAGAACAAGTACCGCCACTGAACAGATAATAGGCGTTGTGACTGAGAATAAAGTACTAACACAAGATGCGGTAACTCAAATTAAGTCTAGCTTAGTAGAAGCAAAAGATGCATTAGAGTTATCTAATAGTGCAGGCAGTGTAATCGATGATATTCAAAAAGGTGCAAAAGAAGTGGTTGAGGCCGTAGGGCAATTTAAAACGAACCTTTAGCTAAAGGGATATAGAATAAGGGAGTAGTGTGCTACTCATTTTTATTTGAAGTAGGCTTGGTAAAAGCCTTGCTAAATTTTATTGAGAGTATCTTTTTGAAACTTAATTATGAACTAATTAAATTAAGGCATCAGCAATTCCATGACCTTTGAGCTATTTGGTCGGTAAATCTTTTCTATATTGCTGTTACCCTCACTATATTGCCAATTACCTAGAAAGTCGTAATCAAGCAGTTCCTTAAAAAGTTAACAACTCGGTTTTGAGTTGTTCTCTTTAAGTGACCTATAATACTCATTATCTAATTCCTTTTCGAGTCGTTAACGAATACCGTTAACATGCTTTGTTCATGCTCGGCTATTTGAGCTTCAGTCCACTCGCTAGCAGTATTCATTAGCTTAATCATTTCATACAGTTTTAGAGTATCGATGCTTTTATCAGCAATGGCGGCTTTAAAGTGATCGCGTTTAGCAGTTGGTTGTAAGTTACTTAATTTTGAATTTTTACTGTGACTTATCAGACACAAATTACCAAATAGATGCAGGTCTGCATCGGCTAGCATACGGTGCCCATCAAGTGGATGCTGAGGATAAAAGTGTTCAACAGAGCTTCGAAAAGTAAATTCAAACTGAGTAATTACATCATCTTTCTTTTTTTGAAGACCATCACACCACAACAAATAATCGAGATAGTTAAACACTAAATTATTTTCAATCACTCCATAATGGAGCCTACCCATAGCTTGCTGGTTACTTAAATCAAATGCTGAATAACTCTCGTTTTTATAAATCATTTGATAGTAATCAGAAGGCGATTCACTTAAAAAACGACCATATACAAATTGGCGAGCTAAGTGTTCGAGCTTTTGTAAATAAAGACGAGGCGTAATTTCATCCATATTGAATAAATGGAACAATGCACCATTTAACCAATGTTTATAAACCAATGTCGGAGTGGAAACATGCAATGCACTTAACAACATTAAGATCTGACGATTATTACCTTCAAACCCATCTTCGCTTTCTAACTCATTGTTATCATAAAATGTATTGATATAACTTTGGCTATCTCTATTGTAAAAATGCAGCCTCTTCAGGCTCCACTTATCTTTACCGTCACTAAATTCACGTTTTAAAATGTATTGATCAAAAAGGTATTTGCACTTGAGTAAGGCAAATACAAATTCTTTAACAGCATTAACTTTGTCATTACTGTTGTCTTTTAAATAGGCATCAAATTGCTCTAGCAAGCGCTTATCATCCAACGCTATTATTTTATTAGTTAAAACACCTTTGTTTAATATGCTAAGCACATGAAGTAAGAAGTTAGAAAAATTAATCACGCTATTAAAACGCTCTGGTGTTAGCGTTATATCTGCGCTAGAAGAGGACTGGGGTGGCTTTGCTAATATCTCATTAAGCGTCAGCGATATAGTTTGGGTGTGTTCGCTTATTTGAGTAGTTGCGTCGCCAATGCTTGCGGCTAAATCAGCGTAGCACGTTGGTGTAAATTGCCCCCAATCTTCTTTTCCAAATATAATGTGCCTTTCTTCTGGGCTAAAGCCATATTGAACGTAACGCTCCATATTCGCTGCTGCGTTCCATACTTTTCCGAGTAGCTGTATACTCTGTTCGCGCTCATCGGAGTCATTAATTTCATTTAATACTGACATTAGCCTAGCTTTGACGACTTCGTGCTTTTCGAGCTGTTCACCACGATTATTCATTACTTCAAAGTAATGATTTAAGTCGGTATCTTTTGGAACTGATACACGCGCTATTTCTACGTTTTTGAACAGGTACTTGCAAAAAACTTCTAGCTTATCACCCAGAGCCAATAAACCTTTTTCAAGTAATGTATAACCATTTATGAGATCTTGATTATATTCATCCGTTATTAAATACTTTATAGAATCACGATGAAACAATCTGTCAAAGGTTACTGATGATTTTTGTCTGCTTTCAAAATTGAGGTTGGGTGCATTGTACCAGCCCATATCAACCGTCGATTTGTTTGCAGAAGATAAGCGTTTGAGAGCAAAAGCTAATAACGTGAGCGTTGTAAAACGTTGCTGCCCATCAATCACTTCAAAGTAGCCATCATCACGCTCAAACACCACCAGTGTGCCAATATAGTAAGTTTGGTTAGGTTTGTTTTGCTGATAGTCCAATACGTCTTGGATTAATTGGTTTATTTCACCTTCACCCCACGCATAGTTTCGTTGGTACATCGGGACTAAATAGCGGCTTTTATCACAAAGTAATGCTTTAACGCTAAAGCTGGTTATTGCTTTACTTACAGTTCCATCATTGTATTGCAGGTCTGGTGTTTGCGTATTACTCATAGTAATTCATTTCCTTAAACAGCTTTGTGATCTCACTCAGCTTGGTACCCTTACAATCAGATGCTTTCAATGTGCCTAACGGCCAATTTAAAACATCACTTGGTTGCACCGCTTGTTTTATAAGTTCAAATACATTTTGTGTAAGAGCGTGTTTATCCATGCGCTCTATTCCCACGACTTGCATTTGTAATCGGCAGCTATATGCCCAAATAAACAGCTTCTCTATCGCTTGCGAAAGCTGGTGTGCGCCAAACTTATCTAGATAAAAAATCACTGCACAATCAAATAGAGTACGTATATAACCATCCCCAGTGCGGATTCGAGAGCTGTAGGTGTTTAGAGTATGTAGAATCTTACTGGCTAATGGTTCTAATTCGTGATCCAATATGCGAATAGTGTGGATTTTGTCTTCACTATTTTTAGCCTTATGTTTGCCACTTCGCTCATCGCTGACTATCTCATTAATCTTATGTTGATAATGACTAGTCATTTCAAAAAAGCGTCTGCCATTTATGATCATCTGATCTAAATGGAAAGGAAAACGCATATGTTGGTGATCAATATGACGCTGATACTGCCCGTTATAATCATCAACAAAATGGTGAGCTATACGAAGCGGTTCTACATAGGGGTAAAGTCCAACTTGGTCAAGATTCACACCTTTAAATAAACCGACTTTTGATTTATTAAAATATTGCGCTGACTTACCTTGTGCCCAGTTGCGAATACGGAACAAATAGTTGGCAAATAGACGAGCCAACTGTTCACTTTCTAAGCTTTCCCAATGTCGTACCGAGTCAGCTTTAAGTTGACTTTCGCTTTGTGAAAATTCACGTAAATGAAACGCTTTTAACAAATCGTGAGGGTCTAGATCTCGGCCTCTGGCATTTTGTGAATCAAAAAACTGAAATGCCTCTGAAACATCATCTAAGACAAAGGTGACAACTTCACAGTGATTTAATAAAAAGTCGATATCAGCTTCTGTAAAGTCACTTCGAGCAACAGCGCGTTTGGCCGCCATAAAGTTTTGATGCAAATTTCGGTGCGAAATATCACTATTAAAGGCTTGTCGCCCTAAGAAAGCATTTATAGGCTTAACAAGTGAGACAAGCGTGTCTTTTACATCTTGCCGCTTTATTTCGGAATCATGGACCTTATAGTTTAACCGCTCATCTATTAAAGCCTTCACCAAAAGAACCAAGGTAAGCGTTCGCTGTTGCCCATCAACAATATCGAGCTGTGCTTGTTTGGTTTCTGAGTCAGAATGCTTGTGAAATACCACAGAGCCTAAACGGTATGCCGATTTCTTTCGGTATACCTTTAAATCACTGAGCAAATCAGCCAAGTTTGTTTGCGACCATTTATAAGGCCGCTGATAGGCTGGAATAGAGAGGTCAGGTAAAGAAACTAAAGTCTTTACCTTTATAACTTGCTTGTTAATGCTGTCCATAGACATCAATCCTTATTCTTTTTCAAACGTCAAGCGTGTATAGCCTTTGAGTAGCTCTTGCATCATTCCTTGTTTAATTTGGCGGGTTTTCGCTAAGCGCTTTTCAAAAGCTTGGATTCGTTATCCATATCTGACAGGATGGTGGCGATAGCGGTTTGCTCTTCTTTTGATGGTAATGTAATCAATATATCAGCAATCATTTGTCTGCGAACAGAATCAACAGAAGACTTTGCAGTCATAGGCATAATTCAATCGTAGAAAAAGTTACTGAATAAATATAAAAGTAATAACTGTCTAATCGCTCACCAAAGTTATGTTTTAGCTACGAAATCTAAGCTCTTTTGCGATCTCAAACACCTCATCAGTCACTTCTTTTGCTCGGTAGCCTTTCCCTTCCGGCTGACAAACAAATTTGAGTGAGTCTCGAATAGATATAGGTTTTTCAGAGTAGTCATCACCAATGATAAAGTTTTCTGCAAAAGGCGCGATTGCGTTTGCAAAAGAGGAATTAATTTCATCTCTAGATTCGAAATCCACATTTTCAAGAGAAATCATTGCACCTATTATCGCTGCATCTATCATTGTACCTTCAAGCCAGTTACAAGATGAAGCATATCCCATACACCATCTAAGGCCAGACTCTTGAATATATGTTTCCATTTCAATAGTTTTCTTGCCGATGAAGCATGAACCAAATAGAAGTCCTGTAATGTTTTGTTTTTTTGATATGTAGGAAACTTCAGCGAGGATATGCTCTACGTTTACATTACCAATTTTATTTTTATAACCATGAGCAGCAACATAAATAATGGTATTTTTGAAACCTTCTCTTGTGATGCAATCTAGTGCAAAATCAAAGCTTTTTTTATCGTAAAAATTTGCGTGGAATACTTCGGTATCACCAGTATACTTCGCGATACCTTGCATGAAAGGAACGACTGAACTTCTGTTGTTGTCTTTTTCATCTAGCCCCCATGGAGACTCTAAAACTAGAATTGCATTTGAGGAACTACCCGTCCTTCTAATAATTGCCATATTAAATTCCTTTAAAATTAATCATACTTGATTCATATTGTAAAATAACAAAATTTTTATCATTTACAATTGTTTTTAATTAGGTTTTTTGTGCAGATAAACCTAAAGTATTCTTTAAGTAGTACACAAGTTATATCCTGAAGTATTAAAATTACATGATCTCCCAGCGCCATTTAGCAATTCTAGAGCTTGTGCCTTCAAAGCCAAGCTCTATCACTATTATCCAACTGAAACAAAAGCTTTTTGATAGTGGCTTGAACCTCTCCACACGCATGCTTCAACGTGATCTTCAGTCTTTATACGAGCAAGGTTGTTTTGGCCTTGAAAAAGATACGCGAACAAAACCTTATGCATGGTCTATTAGTAAGGAGTGGCGTGGGAGTTCACCTGTGCTTAGCACTGAGCTTGCTCACCATTACTTATTGCTTGAGCAGCTTCTGCCACAGAATATTCCTGTAGATATTAAACAAGCAATTCATGCTAAAGCTGATATTGCATTGCAGCGACTAAATGGCATCAAACCTGATTGGTTAAACCTAAAAAGTAATAGCTCGATTAAGGTGAATCTCGACAGCAAGGTTGTTGAACAAATCGAGCATGCAATAAAACATAATCGTTCAGCTAGTGCTGAGATTTATCGCGTTTTATATGATCAGGCACACTGGTTAGCTTTTCCTGAACTTAGTTTCTATGGTATTGAAGAAGACAATGGCATTCTCATGGCGCAGTTTATGGTAGGAACGCTACATGAAAAGTGCTATCAGATGCCGGTTTATCGTATTCGTAATATGAAGGTACTACAAAAGACACGGCGTGTACCAAATTTAGAGCAGTTAAGCTCATTAAGATCTGCAATTAATAAAGGAAAGCGTCAGGACAGTATTAACTTGATTATCAAAGTGCCGTCTCAGTCTTCATTGAATCAGGGGTTTGTGCAATTTGGTGAGTTAATAGAGCAGAAAATATTAGATGCTAAAACATCACTGCTTACATTCAATGCGCAGGACACAGAGCAATTAACAAATGAATTGTTTAGAGCATCACATTGGCTCGAGGTAATAGAGCCTCAAGCTGTACGCAGCAGAATCATTAAAAAACTAAATGAGGCTTCAAACACTTATAACTTGTGACTTTTAGTTGCGTCAAAAATTGACGCACCTTGTTGTTATGCTCTTTAAAAAAATGAGGAGCAATGATGTTTGAGTTAGTTGAGAATTTAGATGGCTTGTCTATTGGCGTTTTTGGTATTGGTGGCTGCGGTTGTAATACCGTCAATACTATTTTTAATGAGGTTCAAAACCCGCAAACTAAGTTTTACTGCGTAAATACTGATAAGGTTGTATTAGAGCACTCTCAAAGTGATGACTTTGTGTTGATAGGTGCTGAGCTTACAAACGGCTATGGCGCTGGCGCGGACCCAGCAATAGGGTTACTCGCCGCACAAGAAAGTGAAGAGCAATTATTAACGCTTATCGAAAGCTGCGATATTCTCTTATGCGCAACTGGTTTAGGAGGTGGCACTGGCACAGGAGCTAGTCCATACATAGCTAAGTTAGGCAAAGATCTTAATAAACCCGTAATATGTATTGCCACCTTACCATTTACCAGTGAGGGGGATTTTAGGCGAAAAGTAGCTGAGCAAGGGCTTGATGAATTAAAGCATTTCGCTAATGCTGTTGTCACTTTACCAAATGATCAACTTATAGAGGTGCTTGGCAATGACATTGGCTTATTCGATGCCTTTAAGCACAGTAATCAAATTTTACATTCTTTAATTACCTCACTCATCGATATGCTGTGTTATCAGGGATTAATTAACGTAGATCTGCGTGACTTTCAAAGAGTAATGGACGCCCAAGGCGATGCTGTATTGGGGGTTGGAAAATGTGTAGATGAAGGCGATTTACAAATGGCTCTTACGCAAGCCCTAAGCAACCCTCTGGTTAGCAGTGTTGATATGAGCACAAGTACAGGTGTTATTGTACAAATTAATTGTGTCGATGAGATCTCATTAGGTAGTTACAACACCATAATGGATACTGTACGTCATCAAGTTAGCCCTAACGCGGTGGTTATTTGTGGTGCCTCTAAAATTACGAGTTTGGCGAATAACTTTGAAATACTCATCATAGCCACTGGTGCAAAAAGTCAGTTAATTCATGCCAAAAACATAGATGAAACAATACCTAAAGTAGAGCAAACAACAAAAGCTAAAGCTGTTGTATCTAGTCAAAGTGATATTTTTGATATTCCGGCCTTTATACGTAGTCAATCACCAGCTCCCTCTGGTAAGTAGTTTCATAGGGTTGCCACTAATTTAGCTCTGCGTATCTGTGCTCAGTTATTTGGTAGTATTTTATTTGTTCTAAATACTACCAAAGCAATTGTAATGAGGATCAGTAAAGAACCTGACATTTGTATCTGGTAAAGAAAAATTAGCTTTTATCTTTTTAACTATATGCTTTTTAAACAAGCTTTTGTCTAAATATACGTATGAGGTATTTTGCTCAGCATTAAAAACAACTCGACCTCTGGGAAAGTTGTAGTAGTCAGTGTTGTCTAGCATTAAACCAAACAATTGGTAAATATTATTATCTTCCCACTCAACTTGGTGTTGTAACGTGCTATCAATAAATCCAAGTTGATCTGGCTTTAAGTCGATAGCACTTTGAGCTTTAAAGACTAGTGTGTTTTCAGCAAACCAAAAGATGCCAACTTTGCTATTCATGAAGGACTCCTAAATTTATTTTTCCCGACATTACTCGATTAAGTCCAATTTAGAACCCTTCCTCAGAGCCCATTTTTTCGAAAAATTTATACTTTTTATGTGGTGCTTGTTATCGTCACAGGTATGGGTAAGTAAAATCTAGATGTTATAAAACATCTCACTTATCTCATCACATCACTTGCTTCGGTAGATAACCGCTAATGCATTAATTACGTAGCAACTACCAAAAAGAATTCAAACTAATTTCAAGCTTGATCTAGATCAAAGAAAGGTTAAGTGAAGCAATCTATATTACGCGGCTGCAATTTTCGCTGCTTTTTGAAATCTAGATTAGCTTTTAAAGGCAATACTCCATCAGCGTGCTTAAAGGTTTGTCATGGCATTACTCATCAATAACAAATGTATTAACTGTGATATGTGTGATCCTGAGTGTCCGAATGAGGCTATCTATATGGGCGCGAAGATATATCAAATCGACCCTAACAAATGCACCGAGTGTGTTGGGCATTACGATAACCCTACTTGCGTGAGTGTGTGTCCTATCGATTGTATTAAGCCAGATCCAAATCATCGTGAAACGTTAGATGAACTGGCAGAGAAATACGTTAAATTGACCTCTCAAGCTTCTTAGTTAAATCACTTTTCTTAATTCTTTTTACTTATTTTAAAGTGGCGCCCCGTGTTAATTGTTCTACAATTTTATGAACAACAACACGTTAATAAGAAATCAGGGCGTTTTATGTGGTTTAGCAAATCATTACAGGCTGAAATTGATGCGTTAAAGGCGGAACTTTATCCGTTAAAAGATCTTACTTCAGGCATTGATGAAGAGATGCTGGTGCTTAGACTACGTGCTGATGGCACAATGGCCTATATTAACCAGAACTTCTTAGATGAATTAGGTTACTCGCAAAGCCAGCTAATTGACTCGCCCTTTCAGGATATTATTACTGAACAATGTCAAAATACTGACCAGTTTAAAGATTTAAAAAACGCCATTGAAAATCAACAGCATGGAGTTGGGCACTTACAAATAACCCGTTATGACGGCAAACTTGAGTGGCTGCGATTAATTGCTCATCCTGTTCACACAGAGCAAGGGGAGCTTAATTACTTTGCTATTTACGGCACTGTACTTACTGATGCAATTTCTACCTCTCGTGAACAGCGCGACACTATTAATGCTATTTATCGTTCTATGGCGGTTATAGAGTTTGACCTTGAAGGCAAGGTTATTAACGCAAATGAACCGTTTTTAGAGAGTATGGGTTATAAAAAAGAAGAGATTGTCGGTAAGCATCATCGCATGTTTTGTGAGCCAGAACTTACAGAATCTGCTGAGTACGAAAAGTTTTGGCAGCGTTTAAGGCGCGGTGAGTTTGTTGTTGATCGCTTTATACGTGTTGATCGTCATGGCAATGAAGTTTGGCTTGAAGCTTCATATAACCCAATTTCTAATGATTTCGGTGAGCTTTATAAAGTAATGAAGTTTGCAACCGTGATCACTGAGCAAGTTAATCGTGAGAATGCAATCTCCCAAGCTGCCGAAATTGCATATGGCACATCAACAGAAACCGATAAACTGGCTCAACAAGGGGCTGAGGTGTTACAAAACACCATGACGGTGATGAATGAATTAGCTCAGCAGATGGAACAAGCCGCACAAGAAATTTCTGCGCTTGATAAACAGTCACAACAAATTGCTGCTATTGTGCAAAGTATTAGTAGTATTGCAGAGCAAACAAATTTGCTGGCACTCAATGCCGCGATCGAAGCTGCCCGAGCGGGTGAGCAAGGTAGAGGCTTTGCTGTGGTTGCTGACGAAGTTCGACAGCTTGCATCGAGAACTTCAAAAGCCACAGAAGAAATTGTTGAAGTAGTTAATGATAATCAGTCTCTTACACAAAATACAGTTAAGGTTATAGAGCAAGGAAAGGTAAAAGCCGAGCAAGGTGTGTCATTATCAAATGAGTCAGGTCAAATGATGGAGGATATACAACGTGGCGCTCAACAAGTGGTAGATGCGGTTGGACAATTCGCTAACCAACTTAACCACTGACAAAAAGCCTACACAGCTAGGCTTTTTTAATGCTATTTAATTAAATCATTTCTTATTTTCCCTAAAGAAACTTCCTATTGTCTTGAAAGTTGATATTTACCCAACTTTTTTACGCTAAAATCATCGAACGGTACAGATTAAGTAGTCCTTATAAAGCTACTCTGTGATGATTTAAGTATTTAAGGTGGGATGCTTTATGTTTTTTACCCAGCCATTGAAAAAAAGGATAGCTCAGTTAGAGGATGAATTGTTTAGTGTATCTCAAGTCATAGATACATTAGATAATAGAATGTTTACACTGGAATTAGATAAGGAAGGTCGTATAACATTTGCTAATACACAAGTATTAGCTGAACTTGGTTATACAGAAATACAGCTAATAGGAAAACCTATTCTTGATTTGGTGCCTAATAATGCCAAAACCACAAGGCATTACCTTCATTTAAAACGAGCTATTTTAGACAAATCAGCCTGGGTTGGGGCCGTACAGCTTTTAAATTCACAGGATCAACAAGTTTGGTTAAGAGCATTTTTCCATCCGATTGTGAGCAAGCAACGAGGCTTTGAAAAGTTTTCACTTCACGCCAGTGTACTAACTCGCACAATTGAAACATCGCGAGAAAATAAAGACTTAGTTCAAGCGATAAATCGCTCTATGGCGGTCATTGAGTTTGATTTAGATGGCTATGTTTTAAAAGTGAATGATCAATTTTTAGCAGGTGTTGGTTATACGAAGAACGAAGTTATCGGTAAGCATCACCGCATGTTTTGTGAACCAGCTGAAGCTAATTCAACAGATTATGCCGAGTTTTGGCTTAAATTAAAAAAAGGCCTCTTTATTTCGACACGATTTAAACGTGTAGATAAATTAGGAAAACCAGTTTGGTTAGAAGCGACCTATAACCCTGTTTTTAATGAGCAAGGCGTGCTCTATAAAGTCGTTAAGTTTGCTACTGTGCTCAGTAAGCAAGTAAATCGAGAAATAGCTGAGCTTCAAGCGGTTGATAATGCTTACAATATATCAGCTGAAAACGATAATGCAGCGCAGCAAGATGCTACAGGTTTAGATGAAATGGTCCGCGTGATGAATGATTTAGCAAGACAAATAAAACAAGCAGCAGCTGAAATGACTGAGCTCGATAAGCAATCTCAACAAATAACTGCCATTGTACGAAGTATTAGTAGTATTGCAGATCAAACAAACGGACTAGCACTTAATGCTGCAGTTGAAGCGGCTCGTGCGGCGGCACGAGGTCGCAGTTTAGCTGTTGGTCAGTTTTCACAAAAGATAAAGTGAATTTATCTATGCTTATACTGTGTTTTGCAATAACCACGAGATATATCAGGGTGGCGTAATTTTAAGTGTTTGGTTTGTCGGCCCGCCGCGCGTTTTCGCCAAAGTTTAAAACTAGAGCTTGTTAACTGCTCACGCATTAATGCGATTACGCTTTTTTCATTTAAGCCAAATTGCTGGTTGATTGCTTCAAACGGGGTTCTGTCTTCCCATGCCATTTCGATGATACGAGATATTTCATGTTCTAAGTGCTGCATTATGACTCCTTTTTGTTGCTTATACGTACCTGCAGCAGATTTAGATTATAAGATATCCTGTTGCCAGTGCTCTGCTAAAAAGTCGATGAACGCTCTCACTACATTTTGTTGGAAGTTACGCGACAAATACACCGCCCATAAGTGAGAGCCCATAGTTGTATGCTCTGGCAGTACTTTAACAAGCTCACCTGATGTCAGATAGTCATTGGCGAGATCGCAAGGCATGTGAGCAACCCCCATTCCTTGTTTGGCAGCTTTTAGGAGTACGCCCATATCGTTGGCAACTATGTTGCCCTTAACAGTCACTTTTTGTGTGTTGTCGTCGCGTTGAAATTGCCAAACATTCTGTTTGTTATGAATAAGGCAATTGTGTGCTGTTAAGTCACTTGGCTCATTAATCGTTTGATTTGCTAATAAATAATCGTTAGATGCACACACTGCGGTTGCGATATACATTAGCTTGCGTGCAATGAGGCCTTCATCGGGCTGGTGGATGTAACGCAAGGCTATATCAACGCGGTCATCAACAAGCTGCGATAAACTATCCGAAAGTAAAAGTTCAAATCGAGTCTGTGGATGGCGTTTGGTGAACTCTTCAATGGCATCAAACAGCTTATGTTGTCCAAGCCCAATGGGTGAGGCAACTCTAATGGTACCTACCAATTCGTTGTTATGGCTGTGTGCTCGGCTTTGTAAATCAGACACTTGGTTCAATATTTGCTGGCAATAGCTAAGGGCTTCTTCGCCTTGAAGGGTTAAACTCACTTTGCGTGTTGTGCGATGAAATAACCTTAAATTTAGCCATTTTTCAATATCTTGAATATGCCTAGAAACTTGTAATCGGCTTAAACCTAAATGCTCAGCAGCTTGAGTAAAGCTGCCTGTACGGGCAACTTCGACAAAGCTAGTAATAGAATTGAGTTTATCCATTGGTATCTTAATATGAAACAATGTGTGTCTATATAGTGTATTTATCAGTAATTAGTGAACAAGTAAACTGCAATCATTGAAACAAACAACGGAGCATTCCTCATGAAATTAGCAGTTATTGGCACAACAGGTTGGATTGGCAGCCACATTACATCAGAAGCACTCGCACGTGGTCATCAAGTCAATGCATTAGTAAGAGACGCAAGTAAAGTAACTCAAGAAAACATCACTGTAACTGAATTTGATTTAACAAAAGACGATATCGCAATTGCAGCTGCAGGTAGTGATGTTGTTATTGCTGCAATTGGTGGTCGTGCTTTAGGTAACCATGACATTGTTGCAAACACAGCAAAGCAATTACTAAACGCGCTTGCAGGTACTGGCACACGCATTTTATGGGTGGGCGGTGCAGGTAGCTTAGAAGTCGCACCCGGTGTAACCCTTGTATCAAGTCCTGACTTTCCTGCTGAATACAAAGCAGAAGCAATTGCTCAAGGCGAGGCGCTTGATGTATTTAGAGCATCAACAACAGATACACTATGGACGTTTGTATCACCCGCAGCGGTTATTTACCCTGGTAATTCAGAAGGCCCATACCGTGTCGGTGGCGATAGCTTCTTTACTGATGCAAACGGCGAAAGCAAAATATCAGTTACTGATTATGCTAAAGCGATGCTTGATGAAGCGAAGTCGGCGGCACATTTAAATCAACGTATTAGTATTGCTTACTAATAGCGAGCCTTTTTTCAGGCTCATAAAATGGTATTCTTTAGCGATGTGTTTAGCTATTTATTTAATTTATGAGCCTGTTATTTTCTATTGCACTTGCAACCATTCCCGCCTTACCTGAAGCCGTCGCTAACAACGCTGTAGCGAAAGTTGTTATTGATGAACAAGCCTACTTCTTAAGTTTTATGGGCTTGAGCTCAGGCAAAGCACATACCGATGTTCACAATAAAGTGTGGGTACTCAAAGTTGGCGATAACGCATGGCAAGCGGCTAAAGCAGTGCCGAGTACATTGCCACTTACTGGTCGCTTGGCGAGTACTGCAGTGGGCGTTGGTAAACATGCCTATGTATTTGGTGGTTATACGGTGAGTGCAGAGCATCAAGAAATCTCTTCACCTGATGTATATCGCTATGATGTGCTCTCTAATTCATATACGCAACTTGCCAATATGCCCGTGCCTGTGGATGACAGTGTGGCGCTCTCATACCAGCAGCGTTATATCTATTTAGTCAGTGGTTGGCATAATGATGGGAATGTTAACCTAGTACAAGTTTATGATACGCAAACAGATACTTGGCAACAGGCTTCGCCATTTTTAGGTCAACCGGTGTTTGGCCAAGCGGCTGCGATCAGTGGTAATACAATTTTAGTGTGTGATGGTGTAAAAACACAGGCAAATGCTGATAAACGTCGTTCTTTTGCTGCAGTTGCACAGTGCTTAAAAGGCACTATTGATGCTGATAACCCTTTAAAAATAGATTGGCGTACCGTGCCACATCCAACAGGGGTTGCCCATTACCGTATGGCTGCAACCAGTTTTAATGGCGACATCTATATGATGGGCGGCTCTGATAATCCATATAACTATAATGGTATGGGGTACGATGGCAAACCAGCGCTAGCGAGTGATCATGTTTGGCGCTTTGATATTGATAAAAACACGTGGCAAGTGATGCCAAAAGCCGATACCGCGAGCATGGATCACCGAGGTTTATTAGAGCACCAAGGAAGTTTGTATCGTCTTGGTGGTATGGACAATAATCAACAAGTGAAGGCCGATGCACTTGGTTACAAGGTAAAGTTATCTTTATGAATATACTCTATATTACTGGGGCGGGAGTGAGTGCCGCTAGCGGTATACCGACCTTTCGTGGCGAAGATGGCTTTTGGACCATTGGTAGCAAAAATTACACGCCAATGGAAATGGCAACACGTGCTATGTACGAAACTAATCCACGAGAATTTTTAGCTTGGTATTATCATCGCTTTGCAACGTATCGCCATCACGGTCCCAATGAGGTGCATCATTGGTTGAGTGATAAAAATCTCATTACGCAAAATATCGATGGTCTTGATGGCAAAGCTGGTAACACTGATTTTATTGCTATTCATGGTCGTTTAGATCAAATGACACTGTTTCACCATCAAGGTGACGATGTGATGGCTTTTAATGCGCCGTGGGAAAAGGTCAACGAAGACAACCTACACAGCTCGTTGCTTGAGGTGTTTAATATCAATAATGAAAGCCCGATGATTAACGAATCGTTTAAGCCTTACGTGTTGTTATTTGATGAATACTACACTGAACTTTATCGTATTTCACAGGCGCAACAGCGTATGCTCGATGCCGATAAAATCGTCTTTATAGGCACTTCTTTTAGCGTTAATATTACGCAAATGGCACTCGATATTGCACGCAGTCAAGGCATACCGATTGAAGTTGTTGACCCTGATCCTACTCATGTATTTCATCCGAATGTGACATACCACAAGATGACTGCGCTTGAGTATGTTCAGCAGCAAGGGTAAAAATAAGGCGCTTTTATTAAGCACCTTATTTAATTATTACTACTGTTCAGCTTTTGTTGCTGTGATGTTTAACCGGGCTTGTAAGGGATCTGGTAAAAATTCTGCAGTCCCCGACTTATTCATTTGCAGTATAAAAGATTCATCATTTTTATATGCTTGCCATGTCGGTAAGCCTGGGCCATTTGGTGTGCCTAATTTAATAAAATTAGTGACATAACGGTGCATTATTTTAGCAGCTTGCTTATCTTGCTCACTGGCCACATGCCCATATTTAGCTGCCACAGTGTTAAAAAAGTACGGAATTTCGCTGGCGTGCTCTGCACCGGGTTTATCTAAAGTTTGCGCTACATAACCAAAACGATATAGAAAGGCATCATTACCCATATCTGTCACACGTTTTGCAACGAACCTTGCTGGCTCTTGCATTAAAGCATCTTGACCAACTTGATAATTGAGTAACGGTAACGGAGTGTCGCCATTTGTATCGTAAGTCATTTTGGCTTGTGTGCTGTGAGGGGCAAAGCTTGCGAATAGTGCTTCTTTTGAAGCAAAATTTGCAAAGCCTAAGTCCATATCTGTTGTGCCAACCATTGTTGCAACATGGCTAAATGTACCTTTGTTCAAGCGCGCTTCAGTCGTGGTATTGAGAATGGTACCATCAATAATTGGCCCGCCAACGTAAGTTGAATCATCATTGATTTGTCGGTTCAATGTGCTTAAGTTTAGATTATCAATCACTTCTTCAGCAGATAATTCCCTTAACGCTGCAAGGGCATTTTCATCACTGCCTAAAATGGTGTGTTGCTTGGCAAAGTTTTTGCCAATTTTTTCAGCGCTTAAGACTGTGTCCTCGTCACTATTTAGTGGCAATTGCTTAAATAGCTCTCGCCCGCCAGCTGACATAATAACCGCTTGTTGGAATAAGCCATTTGCAGCAGGAGTTTGCATCATGGCATGAACCGATGCACCACCTGCAGATTCACCCATGAGTGTCACTTTTGAAGCATCACCACCAAATTGAGCTATATTTTGTTTCACCCACTCAAGTGCCGCAATTTGATCCATTAATGCGTAGTTACCTAATGCGTCATTCTCAAAACGAGTAAGTGCAGGGTGTGCAAAAAAGCCAAATCGGCCTAGTCGATAATTAAAGCTAACAAATATAACCCCTTGTTTAGCAAAGTTCTCACCTGAGTAAACCGCGGGCGATGCACCCCCATTTACAAAGCCACCACCGTGGACCCATACTACAACAGGGTATTGAGTATCACTGTGCTTAGTCGGTGTAAATACATTTAAATAAAGGCAGTCTTCCGAGGGCGTTGTTGTAAGCGGCGCAGCATCTGCTGCAAATGGCTTTTGCATACAGTCAGGCGCGTAATCGTTAAGTACTTTAACACCTTGCCATTTTGGCACTGGCTGTGGTGCTCGCCAGCGTAAGTCTCCCACAGGAGCTGCAGCATACGGAATACCTTTATAAGTAATAAAACGCCCTTGCTGCTGTCCTTGGATGAGCCCACCAGTCACAGCGATATGATCAGATTGAGGCTGTTCTTGGCAGCCTTGCAAAAATACGGCAGAGCCTAATAGTAAAGATGAGTAAAAAATCGATTTTAGAATACGCGATGTCATAACAAAGCCTAGGCTATTTGGATAAGGCTTATAATATTATATATTTGTACATTCTTTAAGTGGAATGCTTCTAATCTAGCGATTGACTGTAGGTTAAGATGCAAAGCACTAAGATAAAAGAACTATTTGTAATTCTATTTCTTACTCTGCTGAGCTAAGATTTCTAAAAGTACCTAAAAAGTGGTGTAGTAATGTGGTTTAGTAACAATAAAGATCAACTCATTCATGAGTTGCAGCATGATGTTGATAAAGGTCAGCAGTATTTAGCTGGGATCAGAGAAAATATTGCTTATATCGAATTTACACCCGATGGAACTGTTCTTGAAGCCAATGATTTGTTTTGTAAAACAATGAAAGTGCAAGCAGGCGATATTATTGGTCAGCATCATAGTAAGTTTTGTGCGCCTGAATATAGTAGCTCAAAAGAATACCAAACCTTTTGGCAAGATATTGCTAGAGGCCAAGCAAAGTCAGGGGTTTTCTCTCGCATTAATGGTGCCGGCGAAGATATTTGGCTGCGTGCAACTTATTTTCCCGTTAGGGGTGATGATGGCCAGGTACGCTGTGCGATTAAGTTTGCTTCAGAAATTACCAGAGAAGTTGAAAAGCTTGATGAAATGTCGGCAATTTATGATGCCGTTAATAAAAGTACCGCGATGATCCGTTTTACTCCTGATGGTCATATTATTTCTGCAAATGATAATTTTCTTAATGTTGTGGGTTACAGTCTCGCTGAAATCCAAGGTCAGCATCATAAATTGTTTTGTTATGATGACTTTTATCAAAACAACCCCAACTTTTGGCAAGAGCTTGCGAACGGGCGCATTTTTTCTGGGCAATTTTCTCGTAAAAAACGTGATGGCAGCCCGATTTATTTAGAGGCAACCTACAACCCTATTTTTAATAAACAGGGTAAAGTGACGCAGATTATTAAGTTTGCATCTGATGTCACCGCCAGAGTTAACAGCACCGAAGAAGTTAAACATGCAGCAGAAAATGCCGGCTGCACTTCAAAGGAAACCTCGCAAGTCGTGACGAATGGTCAACAGCGAATTTTGAGCAGTGTTGAGTCATCAAAAAAAGTGAGCGAGCAGGTTCATCAAACTCGTGAATTGTCAGATGTATTAGCGCAGCAGTCATCACAAATAGGTGAAATTGTAACTACTATTAATAGCATCGCAGAGCAAACAAACTTACTAGCCTTAAATGCAGCGATTGAAGCCGCTCGAGCAGGGGAGCATGGTCGTGGTTTTGCGGTGGTCGCCGATGAGGTTAGAAATTTATCGCAACGTACTTCTGCGTCAACCAGTGAAATATCAGGTCTTATTGGGAAGACTCAAGAAATTGCAGCAAAAATGACAGCCCTTATCGAAGAAATAGAAGCGTTGTCTGGTGAGTCTCAACAAAATGTTGAAGAAGTCAGCATGATAATGGGAGACATTAAATCAGGTGCAGATAAAGTGGTGGATAAAATATCCGAAGTGATTACTCGCTACGATAAACTTTAAAACAAAAAGCCCGCATTGCGGGCTTTTTAGTGGGGTATTGATACTAATCTGCAATAATACATAATTATTTTGAGGGATTAAACCTGTCGCTATCTGCGTTAAAAATTCCTGATTTAGAACAACTAAATAACGAAATTTTTGCATTGTTACCAACAAGCTTTTATTGCCTCAAAATAGACCACTTAATTAAGTGAATTGGTATTAAAGCCAATATTATTCAGAAACTGTGAAAGACACGTTTAAGTCTTCACCCGATGTTACTGTAATTGGTTTAACTTGATAAAGCGTAAATGCTTCGTCTTGAGTTTCTACGTCATCGATATGCGCTGCACAGGTGTAGGCAAGTTGGTAATCACCTGGTTGAATGAACGCAAGTTCAAATTCGTATTGGTTATCTTCGCTATCGAAAATAACATCAGCAGTTGCAAGTGGTGCATCTAGTGGTGTTTCATCTTCGTTAACTTCATAGTTATCCATTGGCATTTCAACATCGCTGCTGTATAGGTAAACAGCATGACTGAATGAGCCATCTTCTAATGCGATATCGATATTATCTGTTTCACAGTTAGCGATGAGTACGTCGCTAACAGTACCTTCGATATCTTCAGACTCGGCAAGGTTTTCTAAACGAACACCGCGTGGTTTTAAGAAGATCTCATCACTATTTTGTGGATCAACCAATGACTTTTTAAGGTCAAACTCAATAACAAAGTCGTTACCAGCTTGGTTAAGGGTAAAACCATCAAGTTGGATTTCACCTACACCATCGTTGCCTTTACGCTTAACAACCAGTGGTGCAATGCTGTCATCTTCGTAAACAACATGCGAAGTCATGGTTAAATCGTTTGTGTCACCATTGATAACATCTGCACGGATCCATTGATATTCGCCAGCAGGAACTTCTTCATCTTCTAGTAAAGAAAATACATCATCACCTGTGTAGTCTAACAAGTTAACCATTTCAGGCATGGTTTCATCATCATCTTCACGGGTCTCAAAAGTGAACTCTTCACCACCTTGGGTTTTCAATGTGATTGAATCAAATACAACATTTACAGCTTTTAAACCTGTCACAGGTGCGTCAGACACACCTAACGTGAATTGTGCAGTTTGCGGCTGAGGGTCAACCGAGTCGTTCTTGTCGTTATCTGAGCCACAACCAACCAGTGCAAATAGAACGGCGCTGCTAAGTAATGTAGTTTTAAAGTTCATCATTTCTTCCCTATATGTTCTAAAAATTTACTAATAGTGTAATAACTAAAACTTAATGTAACTTGAACTACTAAAAGTAAGTTTCGGGTAACACCTTTGTACCTTTTTTGTAATGAGATGAAAGTTTTTAAAGGTTTAATTTCAAATAAGAGTGTTTTTGAGGTAAATCCATTTTTCATCCACATTTTGCTGACACCATAACGAAAAATAAAAACCTAGGAACAAAAATGAAAGTTATTGACTTAGAGAAGCGCTTTGAGCTTAGAACTTGGGTCTTGTTAAGTGTATTTAATATGCTCTTATTGGTAGGTTATATGCATAGTAAGTCGGAGTTAGGCAATTTATTTTTTAGTTTTTTACTGTGCAGTGTTTCGTTGTTATTGGCGCTACTTGTAGTGAACTCAAAACGCAATTTAACAGTGTGTCGCCATGGCGTGTATTACCGTAATTTATTTGGACAATGCCGTCATATGCATGCAAGACAAGTGCAGTTTATTCATCATTACTCACTTTTTGGTCTGCGTTTAGTTCTTATTATGAGTGAGAAATATGCCTGCTTTGCGCCATTTTATAGTCTCAGTCATAAGCAGCAACAACGCCTTAAGCGCTACGATAATGATTTATTCGATTGGTTAAAGAACTTACAAAAGACCAATGATTTTTGTTAAGCAGGTATCTCTACCTGCTTAACAATTACGCTAAAATGTTAGGTTTTATAACGACTTACATTTTGTTCTAATTGCGTTGCCGTGTCTGACAGCTCATGCATGTATGATGTGGCTACATCGGTATCATTGGCGGTTTTGTTAGCAATATCAACAATGGTCGTCATGTTTTGATTAATCGCTTCAGACACTGATGTTTGCTCTTCAGCGGCTGTGGCAATTTGTGCATTTTGTGATGTTATGGTGTTAACCGAAAGCAGTACTTCATTAAGCGCTTTTTCGACTTCGCCCGCCTCATTAACACTGGTTGCACTGCCTGATTTAATTGACTGCATAATGCTATTTACAGTTGTTGTTCCTTGCTGTACTTGCTCAATCATTGCCTCTATTTCGTGAGTACTGTCTTGCGTGCGTTTTGCAAGCGTACGCACTTCATCAGCCACCACTGCAAAACCACGGCCCGCTTCGCCAGCACGTGCCGATTCAATTGCCGCGTTTAGTGCCAATAGATTCGTTTGCTCGGCAATGTTTCTGATCACATCAAGCACACTACCAATTTGACTCGATTGTTGATTAAGCTGATCGACCGCATTAGCTCCTTCATCAACTTGTTTGGCAAGGCCGTTAATAACTTTTATAGCGATAAGTAACTGGTTGTTAGCTTGTTTGACTAAATGATCGGCATGTTCAGCAGCGGTTGAGGCCTCTTGGGCGCTGCGTGCTACTTCCATTGACGCCGCTGACATTTCGTTTATTGCCGTTGCAACTTGTTCACTTTCTTCATGTTGACGATTAATACCTGCGTGCATATTGGCAAGTAGCTCATTGAGCTTATGTGACGCTTGATTCATCGATTGCGATGATTGGCGTATATCAATAACCATTTTTCCGACGTCATCGGCAAAGCGGTTAAACGAGCTGCCAAGTTTGCCGAGTTCATCGTCTCGTTTCACCATTAAACGCTGGGTTAAATCGCCATCACCTTGTGATATATCGTTCATTGCTAGTACGGTTGTGTGAAGAGGGCTAGTAATACTGCGCGATACCACCACAGCAATCGCTGCGGTAATTGCAACTGCAAATACTGAAGCGATAATAGTATTAATAAAGGCATTATCGATACCTTCATTAACTCGTTGCTCTGTTACTGCAACTTGTTGCTCAAGGCCGCTGATCCAAAAACCTGTTCCTAGTACCCAATTCCATTTTGGTACCAAAGCGGCATAACCGAGCTTAGGATTTACACTGCCATTGGTATTTTTCCAAGAATACTGCACATAGCCACCGCCTTTCTTCGCCGCATCAATGAGCTCTCGTATCAGATAAACCCCATTAGGATCTTTAAAATCATAAAGGTTTTTACCCTCAAGAGAGGCGTTAACGCCATGGGCAATGTTGATACCTTTAACATCATAAACAAACACATAGCCGGTATCGCCAGCATCATCAAAACGTAAATTACGTAAGATACTTTTTGCTTGGTTTTGCAGCTGTTCAGTATTAGAGCCATCATCTTGCGCGATCAGGTGAGCAATCGAGCTCATGGCAATTTTTTGATAGTTACTGACTTCGGCCTTTCGGTCGTTTTCCATTTGTGTGGCAAAACTTTCAACGGTTTGTGCACCACTGTGTTTTGACTGCACATAATTGTAGAGTGTCAGCATAATTGCAATGAGTAGGGGGGGAAGTAGGGCTAGAAAGAGTACCCGTTGCTGTATTGATAGCGCCATTTATCGCTCCTAATAAAAATCCGCAGTACTAGTTTAGTACGTTTAAAGATTTTTATTAGTCGACTTTATGGTTATATCAATTGGCTATAAAAAGCAGATCTAGGCGACTTGCTTATAAAAATACACCGTTGCGTCAAATTCACCGGAGGAACTTTTCGCAAAACCAGGAATAGTGCCAGCTTCAATATAATCGAGTTTGCGATACAAATATGAGGCAGTATCACCTTGGCGGGTATCAAGTACCAGTAATTGAATACCTAATGTACGGGCGTCGGTCTCTAGACTATTCATCAATTGTTTTGCTATTCCTTTGCCTTGATATTCGCTGTGTACCATGAGCTTTTCTACCTCGCCGCGGTGAGCGCCATTGGCCTTGGCGCACAAAGAAAGCTGCACTGAGCCAATCACCGTATCACCATCAAGGGCAAGATAAAGCCTACGGTAAGGAGTTGCTAAATCTCCATCGACCCCTTGCCAGTAGTCATGTGCTGACTGTAATGATAAAGGGGCAATAAAGCCGATTGATGCGCCACTGGCAACGCTATCAATCAGTAAAGTATTGAGTGATTTAGACACCCCTTTAATAGAGTGTACTGCTTTAAGTTTCATTATTTATTCTTGTTGAAATGGATACACAGAGCCTAAATTAAGTAAGCTGGTTAACTCATCAAGTGCCTGATAGCTTTCGGTTAAAAGCAGTGGGTCGGCAAAGTCGTCACTACTTAAAGAGTCACGGTAATGCTTATTCGCCCAACTCACTAGTTGAGTATATTTTTCTTCGCTGAAGCGCACACCCGGATTGACCGCTGCCAGTTCGTCAGTATTGAGTGCAATACGTAAGCGTAAACAAGCAGGGCCACCACCATTTTGCATGCTTTGGCGCAAGTCAAAAAAGCGTACTTGTTGAACTGGGTTATCTGCCAAAATCATTTCTTGAATGTAATCGTGAACGGCTTGATTGCGCTGACACTCTTTAGGAGCAACCAGCATCATGCTGTCATCATTTAAGGTAATTAATTGGCTATTAAATAAATAGCTGCTTACGGCATCTTTAATGTTCACTTTATTGGTTGGTACTTCAATAATATGCAGTGGCTTGTTGCCAAGGTAGGCTTGTTTAATTTGTTTTAAAGTATCAGCTTGATGCAAAAACGCTTGTTCGTGGCATAAAAGTACATTGCCATTGGCCACAGCAATTACATCGTTGTGGAAGACACCTTGATCTATTACATCAGGATTTTGTTGAATAAATAACTGATTTTCTGGCTTTAGCTGATGTAAACGGGCAATTGCTTGCGATGCTTCTAGAGATTGTCTTGCGGGAAATTTAACGGGTTTTGGTAGGGCGCTATTAAAACTACTTGCACCATAAACAAAGATCTCAAGCCCTGCATCTGCATGGCTGTCGCATAATCGATTATGATTTGCGGCACCTTCATCACCAAAAAAGCCTTGATCAGGTAAGTGTGTATGATGGCTAAAGTAACGCTCATCGTTAAACATGGCTTTTAGTAATGCCGTTGTTGTGACAGGTTCTAACGAGCGGTGAAATTTGTTATTTAAGTTAGCAGCCGTAAAGTGCACTTTGCCATCAAGAGTATCGACTGAAGGCGAAATAGTGCCAGCATTGGCTGTCCACATTGCCGATGCACTGTAACAAGCTCGCAGTAAAACAGGGTCGGCTTTAAATGCTTTTTTAATAATTTGGCTATCGCTGCCTGTAAAGCCTAAACGCCTTAGCACATTAATGTCAGGGCGAGCATGAGGTGCAAAAATACCTTGTTCTAGGCCTAATTCGTGCATTGCCTTCATTTTTTCAAGGCCTTGTAGCACAGCCTCTTTGGGGTTGGAATGCGAAGAGGCGTGACTTAGTGAAGCGACATTGCCATACGATAATCCCGCGTAATTGTGAGTAGGCCCCACTAAGCCATCAAAGTTTACTTCTACTGCGTGCATACTTAATCCATCATTATTGTGCGTGTATTTTAACCATACAGAAGTTATTTAGCTGAAGCTAGCTAACTCCATTTCTACATTACGTAGACTTTGTTGAAGGCGCTTCTGAGTGGCAATTAAATACGCTTTTTGTTTGTTCTGTTTAACTTGTTGCTGTCGTGCAGCTTTATATAACACACGCTTAGGAATGTCGTACTGCTCAGACGCTTCGGTGATTGTAAGTTGATGAACCGAAATTTTTTTAAGCGCTTCAATAAATGCGGGGTCATTATTTAACATAGCGACGCTCCAAATCAGCAACATTATGCGGATCGTTTGCTTCATGCATATGCCATGTGCTGATGTCTAATCGCCAAAGTAGATAAAGAGTGTGAAAGAAGTTAGTCACGTTAGTCTCCTTGTTAGTGCCTGTTCATACTCACTATAGGAAGATCTGTGCCAAACCTTTATTAAATTTAAAAGCATTAAAAATCAATTGGTTAATATTTTTTGGCTGGGGAGTCCCTAAAATCAGGCACTAAAATAGTGAAAGGTAATTGCTGTAATGCACTTTAATGATGCGTGCTTGTATTGCCTATGAAACTGTTATTGTTGATTTGTGATGTTAACTATATGATGTTTGTGACTGATAATCGTCATTGAATTTTTGCTCCAATATTTAAAGTATGCACAAGGAATTGGTATGAGTAGATGGGATGATGATAAGGTAAAAGTTAAAGATATTTTTGATACTATCAGGAATTTTGGTCTCTGTGGATTAGTCTTTTTCTTAGCTACCAAAAGTTTGTTCTATGTTAGCTCTGTCGAATATTTTAATGTAATTCATAGAGCTACTTCAGCCTGCTTGTACGGTCTTTCGCTATATCTTTTTTATATTAATACTCGGTTGTTCAATAAAATTATAAAAGAAGAGTTTGATGGCGGGAAAGTTGGTGTATTTTTATACATGGTAATTCCAGCTTTGTTTTTCATTTTAGGGATTAACATTTTCTTCCAATCAGCACTATCGTTTCAACTTGACACAAATCAAACGGTAGGTGAGCTATCAATTAAAGAACTTATCGAGAATATACCTGAAAATAATTAGCAAATTAGCGCTAAACTCTCAGCGCTAATTTGATTTTAGACTAATACTGACTAGCAACTAGCAACTAGCAACTAGCAACTAGCAACTAGCAACTAGCAACTTTACTCTCGCTAACTTTCCCCTCGCAACTCGTTACTCAAACCCTTCCAATACCAGCTTTCCGCGAGCCTTATGAGACTCTAAAATCCTATGGGCTTTAATAAGGTTTGCTACGTTTATCTTACCTAAATGTTCACCCAATGTTGTTTTTATTGTGCCGTTATCAACTAAGGTGGCTAGCTCTGAAAGAAGCTGATGCTGGGCAATCATATCATCGGTTTGGAACATTGAGCGGGTGTACATAAACTCCCAATGCAACGAAATACTTTTACGCTTTAACTTTAAAATATCAAAGCTTGCAGGGTCGTCGATTAGTGCCAATTTACCTTGTGGCTTGATCACTTCCATAATGCTATTAAGGTGTTGGTCGGTGTGCGTTAAGCTAATTACATAATCAAATTCACTAAGTTCAGCTTCAAGGCGTTGCTGGTTAAGGTTTTTGCTATGATCAAGCACATGATCAACACCTAAATCTTTAAGCCAGTTGGCGCTTTCTTCTCGTGCGGCAGTACCAACAACTGTTAAATTGGTAAGCTGTTTGGCAAGTTGCACTAAAATTGAGCCTACACCACCTGCGGCACCGATCACTAATACAGAGGCTGGTTTATTGTTCTTAGATTTTTCAATCTGTAAGCGATCAAACAATAACTCCCATGCCGTGATACTGGTTAATGGCAGGGCGGCTGCTTCACTATTGCTGAGGCTTCTTGGTGCAAGACCGACAATGCGCTCATCAACAAGTTGCAGCTCAGCATTACTGCCTTGGCGCGTTAAGTCGCCAGCATAAAACACACGGTCACCCACATTAAATAACGATACTTTGTCGCCAATAGCTTTAATCGTACCCACAGCGTCCCAGCCAATAACCTTATAGCCACTCTCGGGTGACACATTAGCGCGAATTTTAGTATCAACTGGGTTTACTGAAATTGCTTCTACGGTTACAAGAATATCGTGACCTGTGGCAACTGGATCAGGTAATTCAATCGCTTGTAGTGATGAGTCAGATAACGTTGGGGTTGCTGTGGTGTATCCAAATGCTTTCATGATGGTGTCCATATTGATGAGTTTTGAACACTATAGCGCATAGAATTATATTAAAAAGAGTTGTAATCCAAATTCACTTTCAAATAATTTTTGTTAATTAAGGTCACCATTTACTAAATCGAGTAACTCAATCAGTTGCAACGCTTGTTGATCGTTAATGCTTGGGAAGCGACAACGAATTTTCGACGGTATCTCAGCGGCTTGATCTTGCATCGCTTTGCCTTTGGCTTCAAGCTGAACGAGTCGTTTGCGTTTATCTTGGCTATCTTTGATGATCGATAATAATGCTTTGTCGCTCATTTTTTTTAAAATTTGCGTCATCGCACCGCCATCAATGGCGGTTTTTTCAAGTAGTTCAGCAATGCTGATCTGATCTTTTTCCCACAGCGCCATCATCACTACGTATTGCGGGTAGGTTAAATCTAATTGATTGAGAGAATCTCGATACGCACGGGCAATCCCATTCGATGCCATATATAAGCGATGGCATAGCTGGTTATCTAATTTTAGTTGTGGGTATTTCATACTCGATCCTCAAAACTTAATAAGAGTATTTTAATTTGCATGCAAAACATTTGCAATCCCGAAAAAGCTGATCTAATATATTTTGCATACAAAATATATTTCCACTTAATTAGGAGAGTAAACATGAAAGAACTACAAAGCGTCGCATACACAGCAAAAGCAACAGCTACGGGTGGTCGTGAAGGTACAGCAAAATCAGATGATGGCCGTTTAGATGTGGCACTATCAACACCTAAAGGGTTAGGTGGTGATGATGGTCAAGGTACAAACCCTGAGCAATTATTTGCAGCAGGTTATGCGGCGTGTTTTATCGGCGCATTAAAACTAGTTGCTGGCCAAGCAAAAATTAAATTACCAGCAGATACTCACATAAACTCAGAAGTATCAATTGGTCCTATCGAAGGCGGTTTTGGTATTGCCGTTAAGCTTGCGGTATCAGTGGGTGATCTTGATAAAGACACAGCCCTTGCTCTAGTTAATAAAGCACACGAAGTATGCCCATACTCAAACGCAACGCGCGGTAACATTGCTGTAGAACTATCAGTGATCTAATCATTGTTGATCAAATTAAGCCGTGCTTTAAGTACGGCTTTTTTGTTTTTCAGCAATCGATTTTGCTAAATCGCCTGAGTCAGTGAGCGCTGATACTAAGCCTTCGCGCGGCTCACTAAACTCTATTGGCTTAATCTTACTTGCTCGCTCTTTATCGAATATTGGTATTTGGCTCATCGCGTATTCAGATAAGGCGGTAATGGTTAATGATGGGTTTACCCCTAAATTACCCGGTATGATTGAACCGTCGATAACACGCAGGTTTTGATAGCCAAATACTTCCCCCGAGCTATCAACTACGCCGTTGGAAGCATCAGTACCCATAGCGACCCCACTCATGATATGTGCCGTCATCGGTACACCAAATAGCACTTCAGATAAGGCTGAGCCTGGCACACCGCCAAGTTTTTCGGCGTATAGTTTGGTCGCTTCTTCTGCTTTTGGAAAACTAACGCTAAGCGGCGTATCATTTTCTTTTTGCACTGCAGTTATGCTCTTTTTAAAGAAGCGATACCATTTGCGTCGCCACTCAAGGTGAATAAACGCCTCTGATTTTTGCATTACTAAAAATAGAATGGAGCTGCGGGCTTTGCCTTTTGGGCGCAGAACTCTGGCTGTTTTTATTGGATGGCGCAGTGTGTTAACTAAAAACTTAGTAATACGCTTTAGACCTTTTCCTGTCACCATGGGAACGTAAGGTAAATATAGCCATGTGCCATCGGCACCTTCTCTAAACCGGCAAATTTCAATGTTAGTGTCTTTGTCGACCGAAATAAATGAGCTGATGGCAACACCATCATCAACTTTTTTAGTGGTGTTGTTAGCGGTGGTGAGGGTTTCTGAGTTAGTGCGAATTTGCTTCCCAAGCCAAGCTGAAATATTGGGCAATGTTTTGTTTTTATCACGCATTTTTAAAAGCAACGGAACGGTGCCCATTACTCCTGCACTTAGCACAACCCCTCGTGTTGTCAGGGTATAAATATGGCTATTGCGATGACTGGTATCTTTAATTTTGATTTTGTATCCGGCGCTACCATCTGCACTGAGCGGGGTGATTTTTATTACTTCAGAGCTTGGTCTTATTTCTACGCCGTTGCGCTCGGCAAAGTAAAGATAGTTTTTCATTAAAGTGTTTTTAGCATTATGGCGACAACCAATCATACAGCTACCACAGTAATGACAGGTATTTCGCCTTGGACCATCACCGTTAAAGTAAGGATCCGGTAGCTCTTTGTTATAGGCTTCGCCGGGTTTTGCAAAAAGCACACCTGTGTTCACGGTTTTGAAGGAGTCACCTTGACCCATTTGCTCAGCAATGTCTTTAAGCGCGTGATCGGCAACATTGGTGTAAGTATTTTTGGCACTGCCTAACATGCGCTGTGCAAGACCATAGTAGGGCATTAGGGTTTCCTTCCAGTCTGATTTTATTCGTGTCCAAGCTGGAGATTGAAAGACTTCATCATCAGGAATAAGGTGCACATTGGCATAAACTTGTGAGCCACCCCCAACACCGACGCCAT